>Ga0255776_10000010_pt1 | contig 265570 bp, 246 predicted proteins | sample 071ome_19_FD_179974 | JGI IMG/M metagenome (GOLD analysis project Ga0255776, IMG submission 179974) | Coastal salt marsh microbial communities from the Groves Creek Marsh, Skidaway Island, Georgia - 071413AT metaG (version 2) | ecosystem: Environmental > Aquatic > Marine > Intertidal zone >...
GGTGGCTCATTGTTGAAGTCACCTGGAGGAGGTGGCTCATTGTTGAAGTCACCTGGAGGAGGTGGCTCATTGTTGAAGTCACCTGGAGGAGGTGGCTCATTGTTGAAGTCACCTGGAGGAGGTGGCTCATTGTTGAAGTCACCTGGAGGAGGTGGCTGATCATGTCCGTCAGCGAGTACCGGAGATGCCGGAGCAAAAATCAGAATTCCAACTGCGATAGCAGCCAAAATACGACTAGAAATAGCGTTTGAAACCGACTGATACAACATCGTTTTATGACCCCGTCGAACAGATAAAACCTAAAACAATCCTGTCGAATCTAATTTGTAGGGCAGTAGAGTCATTGCCCGTGGCAGTCATTGAAAATTGAGAGCCTGAATCTCTACACGTCCATGCTCCAATAATGCCACCGGTGGCGTCTCCACCTGAGTTGTCCGTGCGCAAGAATCCAGAATATTTTCCCTCATTTCCGTCCACAGTGAGATCCCCTCTGTTTAGAGGTGTGAGCGAGCCCGGATTCCCCAAAAGCTGAAGTTGGTAGGTGAAGTTGATAAGTTCATCATCATCACCCTGATCTGGTTGCCAGAAAATGACCACATCAGCTCCGTTATAGTTGAATTTCATCAAACCTTGAGAAGTATCAGCATCTGGCTCCGTCCATCCATCGATAACTAGATTCGAATTTGCGAATGAGGAGTCCTGATCGAGCTGAACCGTGAAACCATATTTGCTGTAAACGTTGGTGAGCGGCTCGGGCGTGGGAGTTGCAGTCGGTGTTGGAGTTGCAGTCAGACTGGATGTAGCGGTGGGTTGAGCGGTTGCAGTCGGCTGAGGGGTTGCAGACGCTTCTATATTTTTAGAGATTGGGTTTTCATCTGTGGGAGAAGAAACAGACGTAGCAGTCGGACTGGGTGCCGAAGCAGTCGCGCTGGGAGCGATTGCTTGTGACTCTTCGACCTTTTCGCTCCCTGAAGAACAACCGAAAAAGACCAGTGCTAGAAACGCCGAAGCCGTTACCAACATTGCTCGGTAATTCAAGCGTTTATCCCTTATTCCAGCTATCAAGTGAGTTTACCTCTGAACTTTACTTAGCCTTGGTCTTAATGAAGCTGATCGTATATCACGTAACGCCGATTTTTTCAACAAATTTCGGTGAGTGTAAACCGACTTAGGACATTTAGTCATCTGACTCAAAACCTCCGGAATGCCATCACAACAGGTACTGCGATCTGATCAAAATTCTGAATGTGGCCGGCTCTGAAGCTATCCATTGTCAATGGATCGAAGTGCTGGACACTTTCGGCATCGAAGTGATTCATACTGAAGGATCGAATGCTTTCATGTTTTCAGCGCCTAATCCTCGCAGCCAGAGTCCTCAGGTAGATCTGGTTCTTAGTTCACCGGAATAGACGCAGAAATAAAGCACCGGGCTCCAGTGCATCAGCATGCAAAATTGAAAGAGTCTGTACAGCGATCACAAGCACATCATGAAATCATTAGTGTTTAGCTACTACGGTTAGAGGGAGTGAGAAACTCCTAGAAGTGCAATAGGGATGGCTGTAATTAAAAACGTGTCAGCCTGAGTAGGTTGATTTCATGCTCGGTACTCTTGTACATCGCCAGATCAGCCATTATTTCTCCAACAACGCTGGCGAATTTGAAGCCATGTCCACTAAACCCTGCCGCAACACTTACCTGAGGCTTATCTGGCAATATGTCGAGTATAAAGTGTTCATCGGGTGTGTTCGTGAACATGCACGTCTTGAGCGACATCAAATTACCGTTCCCACCCGGGAAGTATTTAGCTGCGGCAATACGCAGGATATCCTCGTCCTCAACAGTGACATTGTTGAGCATCTCGTCTGGATCGACGTCCTGTTCAAGATGGTGATATCGACCGATTTTGAAGCCGGGAATACTATACTCCGGGAAGCCGTAGTAACGCCCTTCATCGAAGTAGGCGTTGAACACAGGGAAGTTCTTGGGGTGAAAGTATGATGGTTTATCGACTTGCAGCCAGGCGAGCACTTGTCGCTCTGGAACCGCCAGATGAGAAAGCTCAGGAAGCAGGCCCGAAGTCCATGCTCCAGAGGTGAACACTAATCGATCAGCCTTGTAACTACCTCGATCAGTTTTTACCGTCACTCCATCGCCCTCCGTTTCCCATTCAATTACCGACTCACGAGCGTGAACCTCGGCGCCTTCGCCAAGCGCTGCATTGACGTAGGCGACGATCGACCGTTCGGAGAGTACAAATCCTCCGTCGCGCTGATACAAACCCATGTGCCCTGATGGCATGTTGTATCCGGGGAATCGGGTGTTGATTTCGTTGTGATCCAAAACTTCGTGTGGAATATCGTGGATCAAGCACGACTGCAGTGACCTTTCAAACACTTCATGACCAGAAGGGGCTGTGTCAATAGATCCGATTTTGAACAAGAGTTGTTCCCCTGCGCTTTGCTGGATTTCCTCCCAAAGTTCGTACGCGCGACGCAACAGCGGTACGTACGAAGGATGCTCGTAGTAAGCCAAGCGAATAATTCTGTTCACTCCATGCGAGGAACCCTCAGCATGCGGAATATCAAATTTTTCTAGCCCCAGAACGCGTTGCCCGCGCGATGCCAGGTGATAGACCGTCGCGCTTCCCATGCCACCAACGCCAACAACTATCGTGTCGAACTTGTTACTCAATCTGGTCTCCGAAACTCAAAACTGATCCTGGCGGAAGTTAGCACATCGCACCACCGAATCGGGTTCGATGACAAAGGGATTCGGGTAAAGTGCCGCCTATTCGTAAGCAAAGCAGCAGGCAGGTCACATGACAACAAATCACGATCGATCGACTACCAAGAAGCCAAACATCGTTTTGATTATGGCTGATGACCTTGGGTGGTCTGACCTCGGGTGTTTCGGATCGGAAATTCGAACTCCGAACCTCGATTCACTCGCGGCAAGTGGAATGAAGTTCACGCAGATGTACAACTCTGCCCGCTGCTGTCCCTCACGCGCTGCCCTACTAACCGGACTAAATCCTCAGCAGGCTGGCATTGGTCACATGATCAACGACCTAGGTGTTCCCGCTTACCAGGGTTACCTGAACGAAAACTGTGTGACGATTGCCGAGGTGCTGAAAACTGCCGGCTATCGAACTCTAATGACTGGTAAGTGGCATGTAGGTGGCGAACAATCAGGATTGCCAGACGGGTGGTACCCGGACATGCCCGGATACCCATCCCCTCGTGGACGAGGATTCGACAGGTTTTACGGAATTCTCTCGGGCGGTGGAAGTTATTACAACCCGAATATGCTGATGGATGATCTAACCAGAATCAGCGTTGAAACCACTGACTACCACTTCACCGACGCTATCGCCGCAAAAGCTACCCAGTTTGTCGATGACGCAGTTCACCGATCCGAACCATTCTTCCTGTACATGGCGTTCACTGCTCCTCACTGGCCATTGCATGCCTGGGAAGAGGACATAGAAAAATATCGTGGCAAATACATGAAGGGGTGGGACGAAACTCGTCTGAATCGACATGAGTCCCAGCGAGGGATGGGGATGGTCGATCCTAGGTGGGACATTTCTCCCCGTGAATCCGACGTCGCGCCCTGGGACGAAGAAGCACACAAGGAATGGCGTGACGTCCAAATGGCTGTTTATGCAGCCCAGGTAGAACAGGTGGACCGCGGTATCGGCCAGCTTGTCGACAAGCTTCGGGAGTCAGGTGAATTCGACAACACCGTAATAATGTTCCTTGCAGATAACGGCGGGTGCGCCGAATTGCTGGCAGAAGATGGCCCGACCCCAGACCCATCTCGATACAACTACCCTACCGTTGATGGTCGGGTGGTCAGGACTGGTAATAGCCCTGACATTGAACCTGGACCACCGGACACGTTCGCAAGCGTTGATATCGCATGGGCGAACGTCAACAACACTCCATTCAGGCTGTTCAAGCACTACACGCATGAAGGCGGCATTTCTACGCCATTCATCGTGAGTTGGCCGGAAGGCGTAAAAAACGCGGGAACAGTGTTTAACAACCCTGCGCACATCATCGATATCAACGCCACCATCATCGATATTGCAGGTGCTTCTTACCCTTCGACCTTCAAAGGAAAAGATATTAAGCCGCATGAAGGTGAATCGTTTTCTGGTGCACTGTCAGGCAACGGCTGGGAACGTGACAAACCAATTGCCTGGGAACACGAGGGAAATCGTGCGGTGCGAATGGGTGACTGGAAATTAGTCAGCGAAATCGGTGATCCCTCTGATCCAGATTCGAGGGCGGTCTGGGAGTTGTACAACATTCGAGACGACAGGACAGAGTTGAACGATCTGATCAACAACGAAAAGGAACGTGCAGACTCCATGATTAGGTTCTACAACGAGTGGGCAGAGAGATGCGAGGTAGAGGACTGGGAGAATCCCGGTTTCACGCTTCGACCATCACTGCGAACTTTCAGTAGGCACAACCACGGGGGACCTGTGATCGCGGCTCGGCTTGGTCCCTACCGTGAATTGCCAACTCCATAAATCCATCTTCGAGTTTATTCCGCACATGTCCAACCCATTCGAACCACTCCACTACGAGACAATCGAAACAGTTTCCGCTCGAATCAAATCGCGAGAGATTAGTTCGGTCGAGCTAACAAAATTAATGCTCGACCGAATCGAAAACCTGGACAGCAAAATTAGGTCTTACGCCACGGTCACACCTGAGTTGGCACTCGAGCAGGCGGAACGAGCTGATGCTGAAATTGCTGACGGAGTGTATCGGGGACCGCTTCATGGAATACCAATCGCTGTCAAGGATCTGTGCAACACCACCGGAATCACGACGATGGGTGGTTCGGCAGTTTTCCAGGATAACGTTCCGGACAACGATGCAACTGTGGTTACCAAACTGCGTGAAGCCGGCTCGGTTCTTCTGGGCAAGTTGAACATGACCGAGGGTGCAATGGGTGGATATAACCCGAAGCTACAGTTCCCTGAGAATCCCTGGAAAGAATCCCATTGGCCTGGAGCTTCATCCTCTGGATCAGGTGCGGCAACCGCAGCCGGTTTGGCATTCGCAACACTTGGGAGCGATACCGGTGGTTCGATCCGGCATCCAGCAGCGGTGTGTGGAACCGTCGGACTAAAGCCAACTTGGGGACGAGTCAGCAGACATGGAGTCATGGACCTCGCGGCATCGCTCGATCACGTAGGCCCCCTCACCAGGTCAGCTGTGGACGCAGGCTACGTCATGCAAGCAATTTCCGGACACGACCCACTCGATCCCACATCGTTAATGCAGCCAGTCGATTACATGACTGCCGATGTTGGCCAATCTGTTGAGGGTCTCCGTCTCGGATTCGACGAAAACTATGCCTCGGAGGACATGCACCCTGATTTTTCTTCCGCGGTCGCCGATGCTGTCCGAGTGATGGAAATACTCGGTGCCAAAATCATTGCCGTTAAGATGCCTGAAATATTGCGAGAGGCGATGGCTGCGTGGCCTGTAATTTGTTCTTCAGAAGCTGCAAAAGCCCACACCGACACCTACCCGGATCGGTCGGGTGAATACGGACCGTTTTTCAGACAGTGGTTAGAAAATGGCTCGAACCACACGGCAGTAGAGTACGCGCAAGCTAATGAACTAAGGCTCGCTCTGAACGGAGAGTTGCGGGCAACTCTTTCAAGTGTTGACGTTCTTGCGTGTCCTTCAACTTCTCAAGCCGCATACCCTGTTACACCTGAGGCCATGTATGGTCCTATCCCGGCGGATCGAGATCCCTGGGCAGCTCGTTTCACTGTTCCATTCGATTTCTCTGGATTGCCAACAATTGCACTGCCAGCTGGATTGAATTCGGATGAGCTGCCGGTTTCGGTCCAATTTGCAGGTCATCATTTGTCTGAAAGAACACTGGTGAAGGTCGGCGCAGCATTTGAACATGCGACTCCTCACCACAATCTTCACCCTCCTGTGTGATCGAACACGAAATGATAGACGATGAGGTTCTCAGGCAAAGTTGCACTGATAGCCGGTGGAGCCAACGCTAATCCTGAAAAGCTACTGGGTTTCGCGGGATTGTCTGCGTTAGAGATCGCTCGCCAAGGCGGTAGTGTCGTGATCGGTGACATTGATGACTAAGCAGGTCAACGATCTGTCGACTTGATGCAGAAAGATGGCCTGAACGAGAGATATGTTCATCTGGACGTGACCTCCGAACCCGACTGGAATGCGGGCGTTAAAACCACGATCTCAGAATTCGGAAAGCTCGACATCCTGATCATGGCCGCGGGAATTCCTGATCGGGGAGAAACGGTTGACTCAACACCTATCGATAAATGGCGACGGGTGATGGATGTAACGAACCTCGGGATGTTCCTCGGAACCAGGACGGTTGTCGGACCAATGAAAGAAGCCAGTGGTGGATCGATCGTTCTGATCTCGTCGATGATGGCTAAAGTCGCTCGTGACCAGGCTAATGCTTATGCAGCTTCGCGAGCCGGGATGACCCACTTCGCCCGATCCGTGGGAGTTCAATACGGACCGGACAACATTCGGGTTAATTCGGTACTTCCGGGATGGACATATACGCCGTTCACGGCTCCCGCATTCGGTTAAGAATGGAAGGATCGGCTCGCTTCCCGAGTCCCGTTACGACGGGTCGCGGATGCAAGTGACATTGCCGGCCCGATACTTTTCCTCGCTTCCGACGAATCGAAGTAAGTGAATGGTTCTGAGTTACTTGCCGACGGTGGAACTACCGCGTGGATCGGACCTCTCGACTAATCTCGGTTAGAACTGCCTGATCCAGATCGTCCAGCCGGTCTCAGGACCTTCTACGTGCAAATAGAAAGTTCCTGTGTTGCCAGGCACAAGGTTCACACCACCGATATCACCGTTTCCGGAATCATTGATGATTTCGTTCAGTGCTTCCCCGGTTTCCGGATCATAAAGAGTTTCGACAATCGAGTTGGCACCTGAACCTTTAGCGTCCCATTCAATTACCCATGGCAGGTTTGGCGGCGAAACGAATGTTCCGGTGTCAACAGTTCCGCTTCCTGTAAACATTGAAAATCCGATCGGAGTTGCCGTTGGTACCGGCGTCGGACTTGGGGTCGGCGTCGGGGTAGATGTCGGTGCTGGCGTACTCGGCGGTGCTGGCAACGGAGTGGCTGTTGCGGTCGGAGGTACGGGAGTCGATGTTGTTATCGGAGCTGGCGCAGACGTAGGAACCGTCGTGGGTTCTACAGGCGTCGGAGTTGGAGCTGGACGAGGCGTTGAAGTTGGTGAAGTGGTCGTAGCCTGTGTTCCGTCGACGGAGGTATTCGCCGCTTAAGTTCCAGACGAGTCATCGGAATCGCCTTCCCCACAAGCCACGATCAAAACAGTCAGACCGTCAATAATTTGTAGAACAAAAGATTTTTGCATCAATGTGTCCGTCGCGATGAGAGTGCTCTCGAACAGCCGCAAGCGAATCAATAGCTTATTATCCGACAGTCAAAATAATCCCGTGACGGTACCTTAATCCCGTTCTACAGAAAATATGAAACAAATTCTCAATCCAATACATCTTTTGAACGCCCTGCGGTACTCATGGGCAGGATTACGAAGCGCCGTCTCCACGGAACGAGCATTCACTCAAGAGCTAATAATTGCCGTTATTGGAGTAGTAACCGCCGTACTGTTGGATCTGACAAGCATAGAACGTGTATTTCTGATTGCTGTGCTCGTCCTGGTTCTCATTGTTGAACTGATTAACTCTGCAATCGAAGCATCTATCGACCTTCAAACATCCGAAGTACATCCACTCGCAAAAAGGGCAAAGGATTTTGGTTCTGCCGCGGTTTTCTTATCGATTTGTCTTACGGTGACCACATGGATTGTGATTCTGTTCGTTTGAAAATCACCGCAAACGGTAAATACCTCCTCAGGGTGATGTTCTCAGGGGTTTAGTCACGGACACTAATCTCAGTTAATTCTCTGCAAAGAGATCGTTAGGTGTGGACCATCACCGAGAGCCTACTCCGAATCAACAAGCTTGTACCGCTCTTAGCTTTTATTTTTGTTTTAACTTCGTCGGTAGGGTGTGTATCCGTTTCATTCGGAGATGATGAGATCGCTGGTGAAGAGACGTCCGATCAAATCACCAGAAGTTTCGACACTAGTTCTGCTCCGACCATTAATGTCAGCGGTTTCAACAGACGAACTGTAATAAACGCGACTGAGCAAAGTTGTGTATCGATCGAGGCAAACTTGCAACGCCCCGAGCGAGTTTCATTCGACGCAACCATTGAAGGTGATGTGGTCACTGTGTCTGCAAGTCAAATCGGCACAGGACTATTCATAGGTTCGAATCCGTCTGTTCAAATGAACTTGAACGTCCCGCCTGCCTCGAAAATTGATGCTCGCACCAGCAACGGATCAATAAAAGTCACCGGTGTTCGTGAATGCATGGATCTAGAAACCAGTAACGGCAGCATTGTTGTTGAGGATTTTTCAGGGTGCGTTGAAGCCACCACCAGCAACGGCTCGATATCCATCTCCGGCGGCCTATCGGAGAGTTCAGAGAACTCTCTGAAGACGTCGAACGGATCGATAACGGTTTCTTTCGAATCTGAACCAGACGTAGCGATAGACGCTAAAACCAGCAATGGCGTTGTCTCTACGGACATCCCAATCCTGACAACCGTGATGGAGCGCACAAGACTGGTCGGTGAGTACGGAGACGGCAGCGCTAGTTTGAAAGCGGTTATATCGAACGGGAATGTGACGTTCGAGTAGTACAGGTTTCGTTGTGGCGCTGTAAATACTTAAAAAGAAAAACGCTCGTTGCTGATCAGGGAGTCATGAGCGTTAATTGGTGACGCGCCGGGGACTCGAACCCCGAACCTAGTGATTAAGAGTCACTTGCTCTGCCATTGAGCTAGCGCGCCGTTAACAATTCAATCGAAGGGCTATTGAAGTGTCAACGGCGAATATCACCTGAGTGACCGGTAATCTTCGCCACTCAGGTGGAAAGTTGCATTATTCCTCAGAAGCGAGGACACCGCCGTTCGACCAATTGTCTTTGTCGACGTCCTGGAAAATAACGGTCGTTGCAGAGTCGGGAATTCCCGCAGTGTCGGAAATGGCTTTGGTTATCGCCTGGGCCAACTCTGCTTTTTGTTCTTTTGTACGTCCGGCATACAGAGCAACGTTCACAACTGGCATCGATTAGACTCCGTGTTTTCCTGAGATTCGTAGTTGCAGCGGATTATAGGGTGCGAACGAAGATTTGAAAGCGGCCCAATAGTCGTCCGATCAATATAATTTTGTGATGGTCGATTCCAACGCAGAAGGTACTTCAAACCCTCAACAGCTCGGCGAATTCGAACTGATCGAGCGTATAAACCAACTGATTATCCAATCGGCTGGAGATGAAGATAATTCCGTTATTCGCGGTATAGGCGACGACGCTGCACTTGTTCGATCACACTCCGGAATCTCTGTTCTGACCACCGATGCAATTGTTGACGGGATTCATTTCAGGAGGGAGGACAATCGGTGGTTTGACCTTGGGTGGAAGTGCGCTGTTTCGAATTTGAGCGATATCGCTTCAATGGGAGCGATACCAGACCACGCATTGATTACTCTCGGCCTTCCGAAAAACTACGACCTTGAATCCGTGGAGCGACTGTACAAAGGATTTATTGCCGCTTTCCGAGAGTTCGGAGGGGCGATCGTTGGTGGCGACGTTGTTTCATCTCCAACAAGTTTCGTGAATATTGCGTTGACCGGCCACTTGAAAAGTAACGGTGGTGACAACGAAGGAATGACTCGTTCGCAGGCCAAGGCCGGCGATCACATTTACGTCTCCGGTCCGCTCGGAGGGTCTGCAGCAGGACTTGAACTCCTCAATCGATCAATCTCTTCCAACGTCGCAACTGACCTAATCAACCGCCACTTCCGACCCAAACCCAGAGTCGACCTAGGGCAACGACTGCTCGAAGCCGGTGTCCGCTGCGCGATGGATGTAAGCGACGGTCTCACGGGAGATTTGGAAAAAATGGCGAAGGTCAGCAAAGTTGGATTCGAAATACAACTCGAGAAAGTCCCCATCGAACCGGGGTTGGAAGCGTTGTTCCCAAACGTCGCAATTGATATGGCACTAAACGGTGGCGAGGACTATGAGTTGGTATTTACTGGCTCGTCAGATGTTGTCGAGTCTTCTGCATTAAGTGGTTTCAACCTGACAGAAATCGGCAAAGTCGTGATTCAACGAGACTCGGGGCCATTGGTTACGGTGCTGAACGCCGAGGGGAACGCATACGAACCATCTACCAAGAGCTGGGATCATTTGAATGGTTAATCCTCCGGACACTCGAAAACCTGCGCTACTACTCGTGTCCGATTCGGAAGATGAAACATTCCAAATAGGTGTGGCATTTGGAACCGCACTGAGACCCGGAGATTGCCTCTTGCTCTCAGGGGAATTGGGGGCTGGTAAAACTCGGTTGGTCCACGGGATCGCCAGGGCAATCGAGAGTCCAATTCCAGCCAGGAGTCCGACCTTCGTAATAGTGAATGAATATCCTGGGCGCATTCACCTCAGCCACTGCGATCTGTACCGTGTCGGTTCAGTCGAAGAAGTAGAAGAACTTGCACTGGACGAACGACTTTCCAAAGGTGCGCTTGTGGTCGAATGGCCCGAAATTAGTGGTGATTTGCTGGTAGATGATGCGCTATTTGTGAGAATTGAAAACGGCGAACACGAAAATCAAAGAATCATAAGTTTCACACCGACGGGATACTCAGCAGGACAACTGCTTGGCAGGGCCTCCGCAGTATATGAGGCTCTAGACGCGTCAGTCGGACTTGAGCACAACGACGAATAACAGGATCTGAACTTGCTGTTAGTAGCAATAGATACGTCAACGCGATACGCCTCAGTAGGGGCTCAACTTGGTTCAGAACGGGTAGCCACTCGTTCGTGGCATTCGAGTCAAAACCACGGACGAGAACTGATGGTTTTTATGAACGAGGTCGTTGTCGAATTAGGTAAGGCACTAAGCGACGTGACGCACGTGGCGGTTGCATTAGGGCCGGGTGGATTCAGCGCCGTGCGAGTCGGCGTGAGCGCGGCTTTGGGGATGGCTACCCCATCGGGACTACCTGTTGTGGGAGTCCCAACCCATCACGTTGAGGCGTTCGAACATGTTGAAAGTGGTAGATGCCTCTACTCAACCATCCCGGCTGGTCGTGGCGAAGTTTCCTGGGCTCTGCACAACGGCGAGTTAGACGGATCTGAACATGGAGTATCGTCACCTGCTGGGCTGATCGCACTTGCTGGAGAAGCTGCATATTTCTGTGGAGAAGGTGTCAGCCTTTTCGGGGAAGATACCCCCAAAGATCATTTACTCGGAGATCCAACCAAGCCTCGACAAGCTGGAAATCTCCTTACACTTGCGAACAAGCGTATTGAAGAAAAGTCGTTCACTCCTTACGAAGAGTTACGTCCCATATATGCCCGAGCACCGTCGATCAGTAAACCTAAACCGCGTAGCTAAAGAGTTAGAGGTTCGTCGGACCAATTGTAAAAACTTGAGTCGAATCGTCGCCCATTTCTGCGATTGAGTCGCACAATAGTTTGAAACGAATACTTCTTAAGGAGTGAGAATGGCATCGGAACGAACTTTGGTACTCGTCAAGCCAGACGGAGTACAACGCGGGCTCGCTGGAGAAATCATCAGCCGTCTTGAGCGAACCGGCATGCAAATCATTGGCATGAAAGTAATGCAGGTTTCTGACGAACTTGCAGGTGAGCACTACGCTGAGCACCATGGAAAACCTTTTTACCCAGGTCTTGTCTCGTTCATCACTTCGTCTCCGGTAGTCGCAATCGCCCTAGAAGGTCCGAGCGCAATTTCAGCGACTCGAAAACTCATGGGTGTGACTAACCCTGCTGACGCTGCGCCGGGAACCATTCGCGGCGATCTAGGTGTGGATATGGGTAGAAACCTGATCCATGGTTCGGCAAACGCTGAAGATGCCGCACGTGAAGTTGCGCTGTGGTTCGATGCCGATGAGTTGGTCAGCTATGACCGAGCTACTCAGCCCTGGATCGTAGAGTAGCCAGAAAATCACCTGGGGCTACTGGAGTCGAACTATCTCAGTAGCACGCGACCACAGTTGCTCCAGACCATACCTGTCACGCTGATCACGTGTGAACAGGTGAACTACCACTCCAGTAAAGTCGATCAGGAGCCAGCCTCCTTTGCCGGATCCTTCACGGTGAGTGACGTGGACTCCCATTTTTCTGACCCTACGGCTGATGTCCTCAGCCATAGATTCGATGTGACGGTCGGTCTCGCCGCTGGCAATTACGAAGAAATCGGTGAAGCTACTGACACCTTGTGTGTCGAGCAAAACGATGTCTACGCCTAATTTTTCAGACGCTTCGTCAACCGCCGCTCTGGCGATTTCCTCGTTGGTGGTGCTTTCTGTCGTATTCGCGGTTTCAGTCATCACGAAAAATTATAGAGACGTGTGGAATCCAAACCACACCCTGGCGCACTGATTCCTGTCTTCCTTTGTTACTCTGGAAATATGGTCAATAATGGGTCGAAGAACAAAAAGCGCGCAGTCGTCGCTATGAGCGGAGGCGTTGACTCATCGGTCGCTGCGGCAATGCTTGCACGCGATGGATATGACGTCATTGGTGTCACGATGCGTCTTTTTTCGGCTCCCAACGAGCAGGTTGCACGCCTAAATAAATCGTGTTGCTCGCTCGAGGATGTTGAGGATGCTCGCTCAGTTTGCAGGAAGATTGGCGCGAAGCATTACTTTCTGAATTTTGAAGAAGAGTTTCAGAAGCACGTTGTTGATTATTTTGTACGTGAGTACGAACGAGGTCGAACTCCTCACCCCTGCCTTGCATGTAACGACCGGCTGAAGTTCGAATTTCTCATCAAACGCGCTGAACTAATGGATGCCGACGTAGTCGCAACCGGCCACTACGCGCGGATCGTGAACGAAGGCACTGAATACTCGCTTCTAGCAGGTGTCGACCCACTAAAAGATCAGTCCTACGTTCTCTACACCCTCAATCAAGACCAACTTTCAAAATTGATCCTACCAATCGGTGATTTTTCGAAAGACCAGATTCGAGACGTGGCACGAGACCTTGGACTACCGATTGCCGACAAGCCAGACTCTCAGGACATTTGCTTTATTCCTGATGGTGACTACAACAGATTCATTGAGCCTCGCCTAACCAAGCGATCGCCAGGTGAAATCGTCGACATCGAAGGCAACATACTCGGATCGCACGAAGGGATTCACGGTTTTACGGTTGGACAGCGGAAACGGCTGCCGATCCAAAACAACACCAATCGGCCGATGTACGTCACTGACATCAACGCTGACTCGGGTCGAGTGACAGTTGGCACAGCAGACCAGTTGATGCGTTCTCGTTTATTCGCATCTCGGGTCAACTGGATATCAGGTGAACCGCCGGTTAAACCCAGGAAACTGGATGCACGAATTCGTTACAACGGTAAAAATGCGGCTGCGACGGTCTGGGCAAACGGTCTGGATGCCGTGATTGAGTTTGATGAACCTGTTCGTGCAATTACACCAGGTCAAGCCGTGGTTTTCTACGATGACGATCTGGTGGTCGGTGGTGGATTGATTGAAACGTCACTCCCAGAATCTGCCGACGTTGCTGACCAATCGGTCGTGTAAGACAACATAGGTCTCGATTTCCCACGCACTCGGTATGCTTTTCGTCAATTCGGTGGGCAGGTGATCCGCCGCACGGGATGATTGCTGCATGCCTCTAAAAAGAAAATCGCTGCCCGACTTTTCGATTGAGAACACTCTACGCGACGACGGATCATTATTCGTCGCGGGAGTCGACGAAGTAGGTCGAGGCACGCTCGCAGGACCGGTTGTGGCGGCTGCTGCGATTCTCCCCGGTCCTGTCCCAGACGACTACAAGTCGATTATTCGCGACAGTAAGCAACTTTCCGCTATCACTCGCGATCGGGCGTACAACTGGCTCACCGACTGGTGTGTGAGCTACGGGGTTGGTTCAAGTTCAGCAGGTGAAATAGACACGCTGGGCATAGTTCCTGCTACCAAACTGGCTATGTTCAGAGCAATTGCGGAACTAGATCCTTTCGCTGATCACCTGATGATTGATGCGGTCGAACTGAGCATGGTAAATATCCCGCAGACGATCATCATCAAGGGCGACTCAAAGTCCCAAAGCATTGCTGCAGCTTCGATCATCGCTAAGGTAACTCGCGATAAATTGATGGCAGGGGTTTTTGAGGATCAATTTCCGGGTTATGGATTCGCCGACCATAAAGGCTATGGAACAAAGTTCCACCTCTCGGCGCTGGATTCTCTCGGCGCTACACCTATTCACCGTCGTACATTCAAACCCGTGCAGTCGGCAATTGGTCGCAACCCCGAAGCTGGTGACTAACGTCTCGATCAGTCAATGAGCGACGGAACGCTAAACCTCCCCGACGGGGTTGGAAAAGCCGGAGAGGCAGCAGCTGAGTACTACGTGCGTCAGCAACTTGGCTATAAAGTCCTGACGCAAATTATTTAAGTCGCTGAGGGTGAAATCGACATAATCGCGGTCGATGGAAATGAGATCGTTTTTGTCGAGGTCAAAACTCGGACATCAAAAAGTTTTGGTAACGCTATCGCCCAAATATCGAACACCAAACGACGACGCATCATTGCTGCCGCCATGACGTACCTGTCTCAAGAAAACAAAGAAAACCATGATTGGAGGATCGACGTTCTTGGCGTTAAGTTATCCAGGGACGGCTCCGTTGATCGCATCGACAACGTCAAGAATGCCATGGTCGATGAGTAATTTTCTCCGTCTTTTTCCTAGAAAATCGCCAACGGGTTTACAGGTGAGCCAGTAACTGTTGGCAGTTTCAGGGGCAAGATCGAGATCATGAACTCCCACCTGCCCTGCCGCTTACATTCCTCAGCCAGGTCATCAAGCCAAGCGTTATCGAGAATCCACAAACCAAGCCCTACAATTCCGACCTGGTGCACCGGGTTCGTGAATTTCGAATACGGATTAGGACCAACGTCGTTACCAGTGTCCGATCCTAAGACCGCTACCTCGCGCTCGTGAATCAACGGCAATAGTTCCGGTGATGGTCCGGATGATCCATCTTTCCAAACATCTACAGGACCGGTCACGGAACGTCGACCAAGTTGTCCGGTCCGTAAGAGCAAGACATCGCCTGATTCAACCTTAACGCCATGTTCAGACTCCGCAGCCAGAACATCATCCACTCCAACACCGTCACCACGCTCGATGTAATCGACTCCTCTGAGCAACGGGGCGTCTACGAGTACTCCTTTGGTAACGATTCCGCCCGTTGACGGCATGACGTCGAACTCTGTCGCTCCTTCTGCCGTTGAAACGACAGTTGAAGGTCGACCGTTGTACGTTTGACCGTTCCAGAAGAAATGAGAAAGGCTGTCGATGTGCGTGACAGTGTGGCCATGGAAGATCAGTCCGAAGTAGTCCATCGCCACTTCACGCTCGTCTGATTCGTCGGGACGGTACGTGTCCCCTGCCGAAACCATGAAATGTTGCGGAGGGCGCGGGACGTCAACGGAAGCGGAGAATTCAACGTGTCGTGCACAGCTGACCTGGACCCCATGTTCAACACTTTGAATCGCGTTGAGAGCCTTCTGTTGTGAAAGGAAATTCAACGTACCCTTCTGGTCATCAGTTCCCCATCGTCCCCAGTTGTTCAAATCCTTCTCCAACCATTGAAGTAAATCGTCCTGATCAGGCCAATTGACCGCCATTTGAAGTTCTCCCACGTAGTATCGTTTGTACGTCCGAAGGCTTTATACGCCCTGACAGGTGACGGAAACAAGATGCCACGAGCCAATGACAAGAATTTCAGGCAATAAACGGGAAGTACCGAGGATCAAATGAGATCAGAAATAGTCGCACGAATGCGCGGCATATACGTGATAGTCGATCCCGAACACACGAACGGTAGAGACGTAATTGACGTTGCAAAAACCGTCTACTCAGCCGGGGCATCGACTGTCCAACTGCGATACAAGAATGCAGGCAAACGAGGACTGGTTGAGCAGGCGCGTGAGATTCAGCAGATTGCGCACGACACGGGCAAGATTTTCATTGTGAACGATCATGCCGATGTTTCCAGGATTGCCGATGCAGACGGTCTTCACGTAGGGCAAAAGGATCTTCGAGTAACCGATTGCCGAGCGATCCTCGACGATCGCCAGCTAATAGGAACTTCCAATGCCCTGCTGGAAGAAGCTTTGGAATCTCAGAATGACGGCGCAGACTATATTGCCGTTGGAGCGATGTTCTCCACTGGTACCAAGCTAGACACCAGACCAGCGGGTGTCGAAACCCTGGTCAAAGTTCGGGAAGCGGTCGACACACATCTTGTTGCTATTGGCGGAATCAACTCAGCAAACATTGAGCCCGTTGTTAAAGGCGGCGCTGACTCAATCTGCGTCGCGTCAGCAATCACAAAATCAGACGATATGGAACGCGCCACTTCAGAGCTGGTGGAACTGTTCGAGAGGTTTAGCGCATAAATGACCGATTCTGGGTTTTCCGAAACACTTCAGTTCGTGACCAAACGAGCAATTGCCTCGTTCGAAGACATTCACAGTGCTCGAGAGCTCTCCCTGGGTGAGTGTCGTAAAGCTATTCAACTGGCCTCGCGCTCTATTCGAGCAACACACCGTGGCGAATTTGAAGAGGCATCAAAATTAGTTTCTAAATCAGGCACATCCGTGGCTCGGGCGGTCGAGGCTCTTGGGGCTCAACCAGCCTTGCGCAGTTCGGGCTTCCTTACTGACGGTGAAAAAGAATACGCGGAAGCGGCAATCACACTGGCATTCGTCCAGGGGGCCACCTTGCCGACACCTGAAGACCTTAACACCGGCTATGCGTCATATTTGAACGGTCTTGCCGAAGCAGCAAGTGAATTGCGCCGTTCGGCACTCGATGCAATAAGAAATAGCGACACTCAAAAAGCCGATCGATTGCTGTCTATGATGGACGAAGCAATGTCTGTCCTAACCTCCGTTGATTTCCCTGAAGGTGTGACCGGCGGGTTACGTCGCACGACTGATCAACTACGGGCCGTGACCGAAAGAACACGAGGCGACGTAACGCAGGCGATTCGGCAAGCTTCGCTCGAACGCAGGCTCTCCGATCTCGAATCAGAACTAGGAAAACAGGGATAGACCACTCTGCCGGACCACCTCCGCACTCTGAATCACGCTTAGTTTTCGTTGACTGGCCCAAGGGGCCAATGCTAGCGTTGCTAGGTCAACATGAAGTTGGACTCGAAATTTAGGTTCTCAGGCGGACTTAATTATCGTGACTATGCCAGCTTCTAAATCTGGACCTTCCAAAGACTCGCAAAAGAGGGGGTTACGGGAGGTTCTTTCGCGGAGAAATCTAAATGGATTCGATCTTGCTTGCCATCGCAGCAGGAGCCATTGGTCTCGTGACCGCCGGGTTGCTCGCAGTGCGGGTTCTTCGACAGTCACCAGGCAACGACTCTGTACGAGAAATCGGTGACCTGATTCAAGAGGGTTCATCTGCATTCCTGAAAAAGGAATACTCAATCCTCGCTGTGTTCGTAGTTGCGATTTTCATCGTCCTTGCCCTGTTCATCGACTTCAACATCCTGGGTAACGACACAATCGACACTCTCAACGCAGGTGGAGCAATAACTTCAGAAGGTCCATGGACCGCCATTGCCTACCTCGCGGGTGCGATCGGTTCAGGTCTAGCCGGTTTCATCGGTATGAGCATTGCGGTGCGAGGTAACACCCGAACAGCAACGGCCGCCCAGACCGGACTGAACAAAGCTCTCCAGGTTGCCTTTAGTACTGGTGCAGTGATGGGTCTGACCGTTGTAGGTATCGGCATCATCGGCGTGACCATTCTGTGGCTCATCTTCGAGAACCCGAACGTCATCGCTGGGTTCGGATTCGGTGCTTCTTCCATTGCACTTTTCGCCCGTGTTGGTGGTGGTATTTACACAAAAGCCGCTGACGTTGGTGCCGATCTGGTAGGTAAGGTCGAAGCTGGATTGGATGAGGATGACCCTCGCAACCCCGCGGTTGTTGCCGATAACGTAGGTGACAACGTAGGTGACGTAGCCGGTATGGGTGCTGATCTCTTCGAGTCATACGTTGGCTCGATCATCGCCACAATCTCTCTGGCATTTGCGGCGTCTACGACATACGCCTTCGATGCCCCTCGTGCGATCCTCCCGCTGATGATCGCAGGTATTGGAATCATCTCATCCGTCATTGGAATGCAGCTTGTCCGCACAGGCGACAAAGCAGACATGGGCAAGCTCCTTTGGACTTTACGCTACGGAATCTTCGGTGCCGGTGGACTCGCACTGCTCGGTACAGGCTTGTACATCAACGCAACCGATGGACTAGAGTTCGATCTGTTCTGGGTTGTTGTTGTAGGTTTGGTCGTAGGACAGGTAATTGGAACTTCAACCGAGTGGTTCACTTCGTACGAAGGACTCAAGATTGGTTCATGGGAGTTCAACCCCGTCCGATGGATCGCATCACAGTCTCAGACTGGGCACCCATCTACGATCATTGCGGGCATCGCTATTGGTTTCTACAGCGCAGTAATTCCTGCCCTGGCAATCGTCGTTGGAATCTGGCTGGCTCATGAGCTGGCTGGTCTCTACGGAATCGGTCTTGCTGCGGTTGGAATGCTTTCAACCCTCGGTATCACGCTGGCGACCGATGCATATGGTCCGGTTGCTGACAACGCTGGTGGTATCGCAGAACAGGCACACCTCGATCCTGAAGTACGTGAGCGAACAGATGCTCTCGATGCCTTGGGCAACACCACAGCTGCTACAGGTAAGGGATTCGCTATCGGTTCGGCGGTGCTTACCGCTCTCACGCTAATGGTTGCCTATGGTTTCGTCACAGGCATTGACTCGTTGAACCTTCTGGCACCAGAAGTACTCATCGGAACGATCATTGGCGGATTGCTGCCGTTCTTGTTCTCTGGTCTGACAATGCAGGCGGTTGGTATTGCTGCTGGTTCGATGATCGAAGAGGTTCGACGTCAGTTCCGAGAGATCCCTGGACTTCGAGAAGGTAAAGAAGGCGTAAAGCCCGATGCCGCTCGAGCAGTTGCAATTAGTACTGCAGGATCGCTCAAAGCGATGATCCTTCCGGGATTGATCGCCATTGTCGCTCCGATTCTCGTTGGCTCGATAATGGGAGCAGAAGCTCTTGGTGGACTGCTCGCCGGTTCGATCGTTTCTGGATTCCTCCTCGCTATTTTCATGGCGAACGCAGGTGGAGCCTGGGACAACGCCAAAAAATACGTTGAGCTTGGGAACTTCGGCGGTAAGGGTTCAGACACTCACGCTGCCGCAGTTACCGGTGACACAGTTGGTGATCCGTTCAAAGACACTTCCGGTCCGGCCATCAACATTCTGTTGAAGCTCATGGCAATCGTGTCGTTGATCTTCGGACCTTTGTTCATGTAGGTCTCACAGAATTAACAAAAAAGAGCCCCGATGTGAATCGGGGCTCTTTTTTGTTAATTCGCCTTCTTAACGGATGAACATGTTGTGCTCGAGTTCATGGGCGACCGTACTATTCTGACCATGCCCTGGGAGCACTACGGTATCTGGAGGAAGCGTGAGCAGTTTTTCCCTGATGCTCGCTATTTCTTGAGCCTCGTCCCCGCCTGACAGGTCGAAGCGGCCAATCGTCTCACGGAATAACGTGTCACCTGTAAGAACGTGTCCATCGACGCGCAAGCTTATTGACCCCGGTGTGTGACCCGGCGTTGCGATGACCATGATTTCAGCGTCGCCAACTGAGATTTTGTCTCCATCGTTAAGAATCTTGGTCGGAGATGGTGGATCAACGAAATCGCCAAGCATCGACTTTAACCATGACATTTGCTCGTTAACCGAAACTTCGTCGCCTTTGCCTATCGCGAAATTACAGTCGAACCGGTCAATCAGAGCAGCAACTGCGCCAGTATGGTCGGCATGAGCATGAGTTGAAATGACGGTGTGGGGTTCAAGGGATGAATCATCCAGAGCGGAGATTATTTTTCCGCCTTCCCCACCGGGGTCAACCACTACACACTCCGAGCCCTCAGACAGGATGTAGCAATTCGTCGCCAGGACACCCACTTGTACCACTTTGATTTCTAGCACTAAATTCACCTAAACCTGAGTCGATGTCCAATCGAATAACGACTCGTGGTAAAACCACGAAATTAACGCACCAGCTACCAGATATGGTCCATACGGTATCAGTACGCGATCAAATCCAAAGAATCTTGCCTCGTAAACAACCAACGTAACTGCGCCGCCGAGTAACACGCCAAGGTATAAAGCCAGCAATAACGGAGCGAGCCCTAACCACAATCCCAATGCACCAGATAGTTTCACGTCACCCATTGCCATCAACGGACGATTTAGGCGGTCTCCAAGCCAGGCAAGCAGAAAAAATATTGCGTACCCAACCAGCCCGCCGGTCAATCCTTCCCACCATTCGCGTTCGGGTATAAAAAAAACTAGTCACCAGGAATATCCCGGCGAGCGGAAAAACGAGTTTGTCAGGAAGAAACGTCGTCTCGAAATCGATGAACGTGAGTGCGAGAAGAATCGGTACTACGACAAGAGTGAGGATCAGCAACCAAGTTGGTTCTTCAATCCGATACCAGGCGAATCCGAACAAGAACGCGGTGCCGAGTTCAACTAACGGATACCGAACACTGAACGCTCTGTGCGGGACACGCTGTGAGCGACGCGCTCCAGCCAAACTGACGAAAGGAAGATACTCCCAGCCAGCAAGACTTCTAGGTCTCGCACCAGATGGGACTCCATCTACAAAGTCGTAAGGCAGTAATCAATCAATCAGGACATTGACGATTGCGCCAACGAATAGTCCGAGCAGCGCGAGTAATCCAGGTTCTATAGCTAAGATTGTGCCGTAATTTGAGCTAACGCGTCTTTGGGAGTTTTTGCCATAATCGGTTTGCCGAATCCCATCCTGTCCTTGCGATTACCGTCGTCAGGAGAGGTTAGGCATCACCTCATTCTTCAACAATCCCATCGAGTTTTCCCAGAAGCCTTTCGGTTCCCACTCGTGCCCCATAGCCATCAAAGTTCCGAATCCGCCAGTCTTTTCGTTCAACTCAGCAAGTTTTTCCGTGACTTCATCAGGTGTGCCAACAATGAAGATGTTGTCTACGAGGTACTCCACTGTTACATCTGAGTCGGGCATATCAGGATCAGTCTTCAGCAGACCCAGCATTTTTGATCTCGGCAGCAACTTCAGGAAATATCCTTGCATGTCGCGTGCAAGAGTGCCTTCAAGTGCTTGTTTCCTAGCCTCAGCAGTGGTTTCTGCGACCACAACCTCTCGAGCAACTCTCCAGTTATTCCGATCTGCGGTCTTTCCAGCTTTCTCGGCTCCATCACTGACGGCAGTCCAATGTGATTCCAGCATTTGAACAGGGACAAAGTTAATGCTCATCGGCAACCACCCTCGTTCACCGGCCATCGTGAGAGTTTCAGATTTTGGGGAGACTCCGGCTACTCCAATCGTAGGATGAGGATCCTGGTACGGCTTTAGGTGGACCCGAAGTGCAATATCCTCTTCCGGTTCTGGGATGGTGAAATCCCACCATTTACTTTGATACCTGCCAGGTACGGGGTCGTCCCACAACTTCAGCACGAGTTCGACAGCCTGTAGAGTCATTTCTCGGTTGTCACCAGTCTTTGGATCGAAGCCGAAGACGTTGAGATCGCCCGGGAATCCACCCGAACCAACTCCCCACATGAGGCGCCCTTTGGACATTTGGTCTAGTTGAGCAATTCGATGGGCGATGGAAAACGGGTTGTGGTTCGTCATGCAAGTGACGCCCGTTCCTAAACGGATTTGTGAGGTAAGTCCTAACGCCTGGGCGATAAGCAAATCGGGGGCAGGAATGTTTTCCCATTCAGCCGTGTAGTGTTCTCCGATCCAAGCTTCCGAATAACCGAGTTTGTCGAGATAGACGAGCTGTTCCAAGTCCGCTTCAAGTGTGTCGGCGATGTTCGAGCCGGGTGGGTGCAACGGCATCATGAAGAAGCCCAGGTCCATCGTGAATCCCTTTGAATAAGCAAAGCTGCGAATAATTTCGCCGAATCTTACCGCGGGAGCGGTCGATTTAGACGAAGGTTATTCGTCCAACGCCTTTGCCTGTAGCTCAAACAGTGCGTTGAGGGCTTCGATCGGTGTCATGTTGGAAAGATCAAGTGACCGCAAGGCTTCGAGAGCCTCATTGTCCTGCGATGGAACCTCGCCGAAAGACATAGGCAGCTGATACTCGTCGTTTTTTCGACCGGGCATGTTTTCGAGTTGATCTAGCAACTCCCATGCGCGATTGACTACGTCTCCGGGCATGCCTGCGAGCCTGGCTACATGCACGCCGTACGATTTATCTGCTCCGCCTTCGACTATCTGGTGAAGGAAAACGACTTCGCCGTCATCCTCGGCGACTGCGACGCGAAGATTATGCGCACGTTCCAGGGTTTCGCCCAGTTCAGTCATCTCGTGATAGTGGGTGGCGAAAAGGGTTTTGCACCCAAGGCTGGGGGAGTTGTGAATATGTTCGGCAACCGATCTTGCGATCGCCAGTCCGTCATACGTCGATGTGCCTCGACCAATCTCATCAAGCACGGCAAGTGACCGAAAAGTCGCCTGATTGAGAATCGAAGCCGTCTCGACCATTTCGACCATGAATGTCGACTGACCGCCGGTAATGTCGTCAGACAATCCTGCACGAGTGAATATTCGATCAACGATTCCAATTCGGGCCGAATTGACAGGCAAAAAACTACCAATTTGTGCCATCAACACGAGAACTGCAGCCTGCCTGATGTAGGTTGATTTACCGGACATATTCGGCCCGGTGATGATCATGACCTGTTTTGTGTCGGTCGATAAATTCAGATCGTTCGGAACGAAGCGACCGGGACCGAGTGATGCTTCCACTACAGGATGACGTCCACCGCTGATTGCCACGTCTCCTGATTCATCAATGTCAGGTTTGATCCATCCGTTTTCGCTGGCAGTTTGTCCAATGGATGCGACGCAGTCGATGATTCCCAGAGCAGTCGCGGTTTCCATGATGCGTTCGCTATGGACTGAAACTTCGGCGCAAACCCGTCTGAAAAGATCACGCTCGATTTCGCTAATCCTGTCGCGGGCAGTGAGTATTTTGGATTCAAGCTCCTTGAGTTCAGGAGTAACGAATCGCTCGCCGTTCACAAGCGTTTGACGACGTTCGAAAGACTCTGGAACAAGATCGACATTCGATTTCGAAACTTCCATGTAGTAGCCGAAGACGCGGTTGTAACCAATCTTCAGGCTTTTGATTCCGGTCGATTCTTTGTAACCAGATTCGAGCGAAGCAATGCTCGTCCTTGCATCCCCGGACAAAGCCCTCACCTCATCCAGTTCAGGGCTAAACCCTTCTCGGATCGCACCACCTTCACCGACATTCACCGATGGTTCGTCAGCTATGGCGGATTGCAAAAGCTCGACCGTTTCAACGGAAGCGTGCAGCTTGTCGACCAACGCTCCGCCAGGTCGTGCCGACTCAGGCAATTCTTCCAACAATGCAGGGATTGTCTGCAATCCACTCCTTAGCGAAGCAAGATCTCTCGGATTCGCAGTTGAAGTTCTAACTCGATTAGTCAGGCGTTCTAGGTCAGATATCTGAGCCAGTAATTCCTGCACATGTGAACGCATACCGGCGTCGTTACAAAAGGCCTCGACTGCCAATTGCCTGCTGCGTATGTGGGTCACATTCATAAGGGGACGGGTTAGCCACGACCGCAAAGCTCTCGCACCCATAGCTGTCTTCGTCCGGTTGAGTGTCGAGTACAGAGTTGGTCCAGTCGATCCAGAGTGTGACGATGAGAACAACTCCAGATCTTTGATCGCCTTTTGATCCAACTTCATAAACGATGAGGAAGACTCTGTACGGAGTGAAGTTAGTTGAGGGATGGCGCCGAATTGGTTCTCAGCTACGAAATCCAATACCGCCGATGCTGCGGTAATTGCCATAGGCAAATCTTCGCAACCGTAGGCTTCCAAAGACTTCGATTTGAAGTGGTCAAGTAAACGGGTTCGTGCAAGGTCTGAATCCAGTCTGGTTTCATCCAATGGTCGAGTTACGACGTTCGTACTTGGCCGCTCATCTAGTAATCGTGCTGCGCTCGAATCAACGAGCAGTTCGGCAGGAGTCAGACGGGCTAGTTCATCGTGAAATTCGGAAAAATTGATTTCCGAAGTAACAAACTCGCTGGTCGAAATATCCACGTACGACAAACCGACTGTGTCGCCTTCACTGACTGCTGCGGCAAGATAGTTGTTGGTAGTGCGGTCCAGTAGCTCCGGCTCGATCACGGTTCCAGGGGTTACTACCCGAACCACCTTCCGTTCAACAAGCCCCCTCGATTTTGCGGGATCACTGGTCTGCTCTGCGATCGCAATTTTCAAACCCGCAGCGATCAAGGTGCCAAGATGGTTTTCAAGGGAGTGATGTGGGATTCCGGCGAGTGGAGCTTTCGCACCACCACCAGATTCTCGGGTGGTGAGCGCTATGCCTAATACCTGCGACAACACATGAGCGTCGTCATCGAAGCACTCATAGAAGTCCCCCATTCTGATGAGGAGCAACGCGTCAGGATAGGCAGCCTTGAACTCCAGGAACTGCCTACGACCGGGAGAAAGTTTCTTCTCAGCTTTCTTTTTAGGACGACGCACCTTTTTGGACGCCTTTTCGACGGGCGCTACAGCTTTGTTGCTGTCCGTTCCTACTTTGTGCTGAGAGTCGACCATGGGAGCTAGATTCTAGCTCCCTGAGGCAACAGTTCGTGCTTTGGCGGCAGATTATTGGTACTTAATCGAAGCCGTGTCTGACGCAGACCAGCGCAACTCTTTGAATCCCGAGTTCTTCGGAACTTCAAAAACCAACATCCCGAGAACCTGTTGTTTTTCGTTGAGCTCGATTGATCCCCACATCGGCTGGAATCCAGGGACGTTGTATTTCTCACTGAACTCAGCGGTGTAGGCACGATCAATTGTGTTTATTGGTGTGTAAGCCCGGTTATTTGTATCGAGAAGGGTCGCCGCCTCTTCATCTACAACCATGCGGACTGAACCTGATGTCTGGTTGTGAATCGTTACATGGACAAATGCCAACTCATTCTCAGATTCATCGTCTGGAACCAACGCCCAGTTGTATAGCGTGCCCTGAGTGTCGGCGCCTTTGTAAATAATGAACTGCTGTGTTTTCGGAATTTCTGCCCGAATCCACAAAGTTCGACCTGCAACGTATAGCGGGTCGCCGCCATCTTGCTCGAATATTGTCATCATGCTGATGAGAACGACTGCGAGAACCACGGAAAAGGCTGTAATCCCCATAAGAACGACGGGTTTGTTTTCCTTCGGTACACGAGTTTGGCGACGTGCCAAAATTTCACCGTTGGCGTCGACATCCAGATATTCGGTGCCAGGATCGCCGCGGAATCCCTCGGTTGGGCTGTATTCGAGGCTTACACGGACAATGTCATTTGCCATGCGTTCGACGGTGCTGACATCCCATTTGAGCTCGGTTTCCCGCATACGAGGACCGTACTCGTACCGGTTGTTGCCTGCGTACTTGATTGCTGCATCAATTTGCGCGCTGTAGTATTTGCGCGCTTCGTCGCCCGTGACGATTACGTCGTTGGGCTGAGCATTGGCATCGATGCTGTCAGCGGTCGATTCATCTCGCGAATCGGCGTCCTGCTGTATTTCGTCGTTCTTCTCTTCGGTCATTCATTGCTCCAGGACCATCAAAACGGTCGACAAGCGAGATTACATGTTCTGAATGCGGGTTGTGTAGGGCATGCAGACCAACCTATCTATTATTGCCACTGATGTGCCGTTTGGTCGACACGGTTTCGGCTCAAGAGTCAGCGGACGGGTACGTCGCTAACTGCTCAAGCACTCTTGGCAATACGTCTAATACGTCATCTAAATCCGCTTCGGTTGTGTCCTTGCCGAGCGAGATTCGAACACTCCCAACGGCAAGATCTTCAGGTACCCCCATTGCAAGCAGTACGTGGGAAGGTTCTAGTGAAGCCGAACTGCATGCGCTTCCACTCGATGCGGCAATACCTTGAAAATCGAGACCAAGAATAATCGGTTCACCCTCAACACAGGGGAACGAAAAATTCGTAATTTCCGGAACCTTGTTGGTTTCGCTCCCGTTAAATCGAGCACCTGGGATCTCTTCAAGTCCCTTTTTGAGCCGGACCGACATTGCTGCCATTGGTCCTCTCGTGTTTTCCCGCTCTTGTTCGGAAAGGAGGATCGCCTCACCGAGTCCAACGATGCCAGGAACGTTTTCTGTTCCAGATCTGCGCTGACGCTCCTGGCCACCACCAGCAATCAACGGATCAATGTCTACACCACGCCTGACATATAGAACCCCGACACCTTTTGGTCCGTAAATCTTGTGCCCTGAAAGACTCATCATGTCGACGCCCAGTTGATCGACATTTAATGACAGCTTGCCGGCCGCTTGGACCGCGTCAGAGTGCATAAGGATTCGTTTGCCAAACTCGTTCGAACGCTCTTTGACGAGTTTGGATATCTTAGCCACATCCTGAATCGTGCCAACTTCGTTATTAACGAGCATCACACTCACCAGGAATGTTTCATCGTCGATCAGGCTCACGATCTCCAGAGGATCGACCCGGGCGTGTTCGTCAACCCCAACGTAACTGATCCGATATCCCAGCTTCTCAAGTTGCTCCAGCGGATGAATCACAGCGTGGTGTTCGATCGCAGTCGTGATGATGTGCCCCGGTCCATTGAGAGCAGCAGTACCCTTTAATGCGGTGTTGTTCGACTCCGAACCACCACCTGTGAATACAATCTCCGACTCCCGTGCTCCAAGAACAGACGCGACTTTTTCTCTCGCTTCATCTACACCGTATCTGGCTTCCCCCGAAAGTGAGTACAAGCTGGACGGATTTCCAAACTTCTCTGAGAAGTACGGCAGCATCGCTTGTAATACCTCGGGTCTAACCGGTGTGGTCGCAGCGTGGTCCAGGTAATTTATTCGATCGTCAGACACTGTCATTTGCGAGAGCTGTAATAAGGTTGTTCCGGACTCGAAAACGTGTAGCCGGGCGAACTTAGCTTAGATAAGATGTGTGAGTTTGGAATCCAAGTAAAACTTAGGGTCGTATTGAACAGCCGTGGAACACACGGTTTATTAATTTTGGCAGAATAGTACTTCTGTGACCCAGCCGATACTGGAGTAAATATTTGATCAAGATTGAGCATATGTCGAAAAGCTACGGGCCGTACCCCGCAGTAATCGATGTCTCTTTCGAGGTGCTCAAGGGTGAAATTGTTGGCTTCCTGGGACCAAACGGTGCCGGAAAAACCACCACAATGAGAGTTGTGACAGGGTTCACACCACCGACCACAGGTGATGTAACCGTTGGCGGATACAACGTCGTTTCCCACTCCCTCGACGCCCGACGGCACATTGGCTATTTGCCAGAAACAGTGCCCCTCTACCTCGACATGACCGTTTCCGAGTACCTGTCCTACATGGGATCGATTCGAGGAATGAACAAAAAGTGGGTCAAGGAACGATTGCCGAAGGTAATCGACATGGTTCGATTAGGTGACTATCGCAACACTCTGGTTGGTCGCCTTTCGAAGGGTTACCGGCAGCGAACTGGTATTGCCCAAGCGATTCTCCACGAACCCGATGTCTTGATCATGGATGAGCCAACAATTGGTATCGACCCGATCCAGGTTGTTGAGACTCGCGAGCTGATCAGTGAATTGGGACAGGAGCACACCATGCTCTTGAGTTCACACATCCTTCCTGAGGTCAGCGCAATTTGTCAGCGAGTTCTAGTAATCAACGACGGCAGAATCGTCGCAGACGATAAACCTGACGAGCTTTCGACAAAACTACAACACGCCGAACGAATCGAAGTTAGTGTCCGTGAGGTTGAATCCTCAGCGTTCATTAACTCCATGCGAGACATTCCTGCTGTAATCGATGCTCGAACCGACCAGAGAGCAGCGATTCAACAACGAGCGGCACGCGAGGGATTTGTTCCGTTCATTGTCGATGCCCGACCGAACCTCCAATCTGCGGAAACTATCGCACGTACCGTAGTAGAGAACGGCTGGGGACTGTCGAACTTGACTCCTTTGCCGATGACGCTCGAAGAAATATTCCTCGAACTAACCACAGAAGAAGATTTGGGCGAGTAGAAATTGGGATACATCACGATCATTGCGGGGAAAGAGCTCCGCACGTATTTCGCCTCGCCAATGGCGTATGTCGTATCGGCGGCATTCCTGGCGATTACAGGTTTCTTTTTCGTAGCTTCGGTATCTGATGCGTTCGCTGAAGCGAGCATCCGTGGCTATCTGGCAGGAGCCGTGTTTTTCATGATTTTCATGTCACCGGCTCTCACAATGAGGCTGCTGGCTGAAGAGCAAAAACTAGGAACTCTTGAACTGCTTCTAACGTCTCCGTTGAGAGAGTTTGAGATTGTGGTTGGCAAGTTCCTTGCGGCGTACGCCATGACATTGATCATGCTTGTGTTGTCGTTGTACTTCGTAATCGTTCTTTTCGTTTACGGTGACCCAGATGTCGGGCCGCTTTTGAGCGGATTGCTCGGTCTTGCGTTGTACGCAATGGCAACCCTGGCAGTTGGACTGTTCGCTTCAGCTCTTAGCTCCAACCAGATTGTTGGTCTGGTTGTCGGTTCCGGAATTCTCACCGCACTAACGATCATCGACTTTGTGAGCGACCGTGTGAGCGGTACTGCCTCTGAAGTCCTCGATGCCATCCAGCTCGGTGCATCGTTCTCAGTTTTTGACCTCGACAGCTTCGGCGTTGCCGAGGGAGGTCACTTTGCTGACTTCGCGAGGGGAATCATTTCTCTGACCGACGTCGCTTACTACTTCTCAATAACAGCAGTTTTCTTGCTTCTGACAGTTCTTGTTCTTGAAGCTCGTCGATGGCGCTAGGTCAATAAATGTCTACAGAGAACAACAATCGGCCTGAACAGAGGCCATCACCAGATTCAGTGCGTCAGAAGACTCCTATTCTTCAAGCGCTGAGAGCAAACACGCAGTCGATCCGACAGGCACTTGCCATTGCAGGTGTTGGGGCAATTGTTTTCGGTTTGCTCATATGGATTTTCCTTCGAGGACTTGAAGGGCCAGCGTTCATACTCGCTGGTGTCGGATTCGCTCTCCTCGTAGTCGATGCGATCATCTCGCTCGCCACTGTGAGAGAGGCTGTTTTCGGCAGACGTGGGAGATACGGTCTAAACACCGCGATAATTTTCATATTGTTCGTGGCGATCGCCATCGTTGTGAACGTCGTGTTGCATGTTGCTGTAAACCGACCAAACCCGGCTGGCTGGCTGCGAGTCGACACAACCGCGAACAAGCAGTTCCTGCTTGAAGAACAGGTAGTGAACACGCTCGAAAACCTCAAGGAACCGGTAAAAATTACCGCGTTCTTCCCGACCGACACAGCGGCTGACGCAGCTGCGTGGCGTGACACCGAGGACATGTTGAGTGAGTTCCGACGTCGATCAGGTGAGTTCGAAGTTGACTACGAACTGGTCGACCCGGAACTCAACCCGAATGTGGCGACCGGATTCGGCGTGACGTCCTTCCCTGCCTTGGCAGTTGAAGGACAGGAATCCCGACGAACCGAGGTTGTTTACGGAGATGACCCTGCTGACGGACCTGATGTGTTCACCGAGCAGGAAGTCGTAACAGCGCTATTGGTCATCAACCAGATCGTCCAGAAAGAAATCGTTTTCGTAACCGGTCACTCCGAGCGAAACGCGATTGATGTTGAAGAAATCACCTCTTACGGGTTGGCAGCGCGAGCGCTGAACCGTGAGAACTACACCGTATTGGTGGAAACACTCCAGGAACTGGGCACTCGTCTCGCTATCAGCGAAACAGCAAACCTACCCGCAGTGATTGTGTTCGCCGGCCCGACTCAGGAATTGCTTGGAGTCGACCAACAAGCGTTGCTGAACTACGCTCGAAGCGGTGGAAGTATCTTGTTCTTATTCGAGCCCGACGAAACCCCGGACAGCTTCAAGCAGTTCCTTTCCCGTTACGCCGTATCGATTGGTGACGGAGAGGCTGCAGACATTGCTAGCTTCGTTGCTCCAAACCCAACATTCGTGCAGGTGAAGAAGAGCAACAGCCAGTTGCCGCCTCACCCAATCACCGAAGGGTTTGAAGTTCTCTACATGCCTGGCACTTCTCACTTTGGCTGGGCAATTGACCCGCTGTCGGTTCCTTTGGCAGCCGAGAATACCCCGCTTGTTTCTCAGCGAATCCTGGCATCAACGACCATCAGCAGTTGGTCTGAAACAGATCCCGAAACACTCGAATTCAACATCGAAGAAGAGGTCGCTGGACCGCTTCCGATTGCCGTTGTTGTTGAAGCACGCGGAGAACTCTCCGGAGGTGTTTACAGCGATGGTGAGAATCTGGTGACCTCGAACATGGTGCTGATCGGTGACACCGATTTTGCGTCAAACAACTACTTCGCTTCGGCGAACAATGCTGACCTGTTTGTAAACGCGGTCAACTACCTCGCGAAGGACGTTGAGCTTATTTCAATCCGAGCGAAAACCGAGGCGAACAGGCAACTGTTCCTGACTCAAAACGAACGTGACTTCGTTCGATGGTCGGGTTGGCTGCTCATGCCAAGTCTCATTGGTCTTTACGGCGTATGGACCTGGTGGAGGAGACGCTAAGAGATGAATCTTCGCTTTACTCTCCTCCTGATCACTGCCCTCTCGTACATCGCAATTGGCGTTACGTGGTTCCTGACGAACCCTGCGAGCGAACAACAAGAGATAGAACCACCTTTCTTTTACACGCTTGCACCCGATGATCTCCGTCATATCGAGATCGACATTGGTGATGACAAGACCGGCTGGAACTTGAGAGAAGACGCCCGACGCTGGTACTTCGACGACATGGACGACATCCCGGCAGACCTGTTCCGATGGGGTGGTATAACTCAACTTCTTGGTGGTCCGCGGACTCAGCGTGTGCTTTCGCAGGAAATCGACGACGAATCTCTGTACGGGTTAGATGATCCATCCACTGTGATTACCGTGACTTTGCGTGACGAGTCCCAGGTAAAGCTAATCCTTGGTGGTCTAACCCCAGACGGCGAAAACAACTACGCACGGGTCGACGGATTTCCGCAATTGGTGCTAGTCGACTCCACGTGGGGTGGTGTTCTTCAACGTTTGGTCACAGAACCACCTGTTCCAGAGTGGTACTACCAGCTCGAAGGAACCGTTCGTGAAATCATTCTGTTCGATAATAACGAAGTACTCCGCGCTTACGGGTATGATCGCCAGACTGACAAGTGGACCGTATGTGACATTCCGCTCGAAACTGACCCTTGTACTGGATCTGTCGCAGCGGATGGTGAGGCACTTCAAGCTGAAATCGACCACTTTGGTCAGCCAGAAATTAACGGTGCAATTGCTTTGAATCTCACTGATGATGAGGCATTTGTTCCCTACGGCACTACGGTTGATTCGCCATACATTGCGGTGCGTATCGAGAATCCTGGATCACAAGCGGGGGTAACCGAGGTTACCCGTCTAACGATGACATTCGGCGATCTAACTCGTGAGGGCGACGCTCGTTACGCAGTAGCGAATGAGACCTCAGACGTGATCAGCATTGATGCAGAGTGGGCCGACCGAGTCCTTGATCTGTTCTACGGTGAGGTACTCATCGACAACGGCTAACAGCAACAGTCAAAAAGAAAAAGCCCAGGATTGCTCCTGGGCTTTTTTGTTGCGCGGATTATTCCTACGTTGTGAGGTTCCGGTAGAGCTGCGGCAATCGTTTTGGCAAAAGACTAATATCCGGAAGAACCTCATATGAGAACTCATCCATCATCGTCTTCATATAGTCATGGCCTGCTTTATCCACAGTTAGACAGAACGGTGTGATACCAAGGTTCTTGGCCTCAATAAGTGACTGTCGCGTGTCGTGAACCGCATACTCCTTCTCAACGCCTTCCCTGGAGTAACCGCGGTCTTGTGGTCGACCGTCGGAGATCAAGAACAAGAATCGAGAACGGGCATCAGACTCCGCCAGTTTCTGGGCGGTGTGTCGTATCGCCGGCCCCATACGTGTTGCGTGTAGAGGGGCAATCCTGTCGATACGTCGAGGGACCATATCGCTGAATCGTTCATCAATATCTTTGATGGTGTAGAACTCGACGTTTTCCCGACCATATCCCGAGAAACCGTAAATGCCATACATGTCACCAAGTGTTTCGAGGGAGTTGACGAGAAGGGTTATTCCCTCTTTCTCAACGTCCACGATGCGCTTGTAAGTACGTCGCAGGCCTTCAGAACGGCGAGAGCGGAGCCAGACCATGTACTCCACAGGGTCATCCGGAGCGCCCCAGTCGTCGGAAGGTTTTTTAGCTTCGTCAATTGCCTCGGCGGTCGACGCAGACAGATCAAGCAGGAAAGCAACCGCAACCGAACGTTCGTCTTTGTTTCTACGCCAGTAAAGCTTCTCGTCTGGTGAAACGCCGACCTTCAGGTCGATCACAGCTTCGAGAGTAGCGTCGAGATCGTGTTCTTCACCATCTTCCAGACGCTTCTGCTTCCGGTACATCTCAGGGATCACCAACTCGAATTGCCTCTTTATCTGCGCGACCAGCGAAGCGTTGTCAGAGAGAGTGTCACGATAGAAATTAGGTTCACCATCGGCCATGACTTTTTCGTGGATCATGCACCAGTTCGGTTTGTATTCGTTTGCTCGGAAGTCCCACTCCGGGTAGGTATAGGTGTCCGGTTCGGTCGCAACCAGCGGACCACCGTCTTCATCAACATGCTGTGATGGACCCGGCTCGAACTGATTGTTCTCTGGGTCCCGCTTTTGCAGTTCCTTCATCAGGTTTTCGATCATTTCCGAAACCTGATCATCGGCAGCTTCTTCACCCTCGGCCTGTTCGATCTCCATTTCTGGAGCGTTCTTCATCATCTCCTCGAGCTGTTCCTGAGTGATCGGTTCCATTTCACCTGATTCGGTGAATTCCCCGTCTTCCATCATTTGCATCTGGGATAGGAGTTGAGACAGCTCAGGCTTGAACTCGCCACGGTAGTCAACGTCTTGAGGTGATGAGTAATCCTCTTCACCCTCGAACTCTGACTCCTGGTCGTCAGCGCCTTCCTCTTGATCGCCAGTCTCATCGCCATCTGGCGATGCCTGGCCAATCATTTGTTGAATCACTTCTTCAGGGTCGACAACATCGTCTTCCTCATCAGATGAGTTTTGCTCTTCTTCCTCGGGTTCGAGTTGCTCGAAGTCTTCGTCGTCGAGCTCTTCGTTCTTGATGTCGGAAAGAATCGAGTACGCCCTGATGGTCGCTTCTGCAGCGTCTTCCACCATGGCTTCAGTGGTTGTGACTGTTCGAATAAGGCGACGCAGTTTGCGGGCTTCCTCTTTGTAATCGGAAGGAACAAGCATCTCGTCAATCTGTCCCAGGCTGACGCGAATCATGAACTCGACCATCGCTTCACGTGCTGGAAGATCTGTCACGTCAGGGCGCGTCTCGAGTGCACCAGCTTTTACAAGCTCATACATCTTCACAACGCCGGGATAAAGCTCTTCTACGTATCCGTCAATACGGGAACTTTCGATCACGGTGAAAGCGTCCAAGGCGAGTCTACGGTCCTGGAACAAATCAAAGAATCGGCTCATGTCGGTAAGGAACTCCGGTTTGTCAGGTTCCTCTATCTGGGCCGGAGCGGCAGGTTCTGCCTCTGGTGGAGTCTCGTGGCCGAATATCACCACTTGTGGTTTCTGCTGAGCTGCCTTGCGTGCTGCTTCCTCAGCCTCTTTTGCCTGTTTCAGTTCAGTGGCTCCAGGGAGTCTTGGGCGCAGATCTTCAAAGAGATTAGATGGGGTGTTGAAGTCGAACCTGAACGACCCGAACTCGATATGACCGACCTGGTGAGTCGCGATCACCTTGAAAAAACCGAAGTTCTCGTCCTTTGAGGTGTACCGGTTTATCACCGACGGCATGTAGATCGTGGTTCCTTCCGTCGTAGGAAGTTCCCCCTGGAACCAACCGATGTTTTTGTCAGCCAGTTGTTGTGCTGCCTGGACTTCGATCGTGTGGCCCGTCAGCGCGAGGCTGTACATCAGCAGTACGTCTTTTACACGGGCAAGTTCGATCGAGGACGAGAGAGAATCAAGCATTTCTTGTGAACTGATTGATTCCAGTCGGAAATAAGAAATTGCTGCTTCATCGCTCTCTCGCGCGGTTCGCACACCTTCGCCCTGCCACTGACCAAGCTGTTCGAAAGTGACCCGTTCGAGAACGTCAGGAACTATCTTCAGAAATTCCGGCGCAGCTGGTGCGCTGACAGCGGCGATCCCATCGGTCATTTCGAGCAAACGATCACGCGACTCAGCAGGTACACGGTTGACCGTGTTCGCCCCGTCTTTGAGCACACCAGAGGCGTCACTAACACCGGTTATCACCAACCTTCGGGCAAGTGAGATTAGCGGTGCACGGTGTGAATTCCCCAGTTCAACCAGCGAGGCCGTTGCAGCATCGAATAACGACGTCGTTTCCCGCCAGGATTTTTCTGCGACGACCTGTGCAAGACCGATAAATCGATCAATATCCCCAGAAATTTTAGGAAACAGATCGGTAGCAGCTGTGAGTGCGTCGCCGGCCTGGTCGTAGGACCGACGGGACAGAACTTCCAGGAACTCACCAAACTGGCAAAATTCCTCAAACGACAGGTGCTCAAGGAGCGAAGGCGTGGCTTCGAATAGACGGCAGGACAGCGCCGAAGATTTCCATGTACCGCGGTATAGAGACCGGCATACGTTCGCCCAATCATCAATATAACGCGGGCGAAGTCGGAGCATCGCTTTCGGGGATGATTTGAAGAATGCGACCGCAAGCGACGGAGAATCTGCACAAAGAGATGTACCGGTCTTTGCCCATTTCAGGAACTGACCTGAAGGGAGTTGACGCTGGACTGCGACAGATGCATCGAAAAACTCGGCAGCGGCCTCCCACGACCGAACCGTCTTACGGGCAATCTCTAAGCCTTCAAGCGCCCACTGATCACAAGTTTCGTCAGCGAGCCTTCCAGCAAGTTTCTCCAACGCCGCTCCGTATTTCTCGAGTACTGGAGCGGGAAACTCTTTCAACTCTTCGCGTGCCTGTTCAGTAAACGGGATTCCAGAACTCTCAGAGCCTGTCACTTTGTGTCCTTTTCAGTCACCGTTATGACGCATCCATAACGACGTTCATTGTGTTCGTGATTATCCGGGCCGATGCTCCCCAGATAATTCTGTCCTCGTGGGCGTAGGCGTTAATTTTTCTCTCATCCTCGTTCCTGATGACGGTGATCGAGCGCTTCGTGGATTCGTTTGCAAATATCTTTACCGGAACGTTGACGACTTCTTCGACTTCAGCTGCGTCCGGCACAAATCTCACATCATTTCCAATACGGCCCGCAAATGGCCAGACTTCAAAACCTGTACTTGTGTCGACCGGTTGAAGACCGCACCAAAAATCGAAGTTCTCCGGACGCATCCCAAGTTCCTCGTGAGTTTCCCTGAGAGCAGCATCCAGCGGAGATTTATCGAATTCCTCGATGATGCCTCCCGGAAAAGCCCATTCACCGGCATGCTTCTTCAGGTGACTTGCTCGTTTGATCATCACCACGCAAGATTGACCAGCAACCTCTCTGAACAGCATCGTCACCGCCGCCGGAGAACTTCCACTCTCCGACAAGTGACTTACCCCAGAATGAGCCCTGAGCGCTAACTCCAGGTGTTCAAGTGAGAGGTCGTGAGACATTACGCAAATATCGAAGTAACGACCTCGTCAATGCTTCGCTGGACCTGTGGATCGTCGGTAATACCCCAGGTAACTGATACCTGGCATGCTCGCCGATCCGATACACCTTCCTTAATCAAACGTCCGGCGTAGATCAACATTCGAGTGCTGGCACCTTCTTCGAGACCGTGCTCTCGCAGGTTTCTGATTTTGAGTCCAAGGCGTGCGAGTCGCTCAGCTGTATTGGCGTCACAGCCTGACTCGTGTTGGATAATCTGGGCCTCGCGTTCTTCTTCCGGGAAGTCGAACTCGATTGCCACAAAACGCTGACGTGTGCTGTGCTTCAAGTCCTTCATGGCGTTCTGGTAACCAGGGTTGTATGAAACAACCAGCAGGAACCCTTCAGCAGCATTGATGACTGTTCCAAGCTTGTCGATAGTGAGTGTGCGACGGTGGTCAGTGAGTGGGTGAATGATGACAGTTGTGTCTTTTCGGGCTTCGACAACTTCATCGAGGTAGCAAATACCACCGGACTTCACTGCCCGGGTGAGCGGACCATCTATCCAGCGAGTGCCGTTCGCATCGAGCAAGTATCGACCAACGAGGTCGCTAGCGGTCAGGTCTTCGTGACAAGCCACGGTGATGAGAGGAAGTTTTTCATCAGTGCCGTTTTGCGATACCTGATCAGGGTTCCTCGCAGCAACGCCTTCACTGAGACGCCATGCCATGTGCTCAACGAATCGAGTTTTACCTGTTCCGGTAGGACCTTTTAGCAGGACTGGGACGCGCTGCCGATACGCAGATTCAAATATCTCAATTTCGTCGGAAGTAGGAACATAAAACGGCTCCTCACCAATGTAGAACTCTTCGATATCTCGCTGGTTGTATTCCTGTGTTGTCATTACTTCTCGCGCCCCAAGGGCATTTGATTATTTTTTAAAACGAATCTCTTTGAAATTCATTCTCGATTTACCGGAAGCGATTTCCACGCTTCATGGATTCTTGATCGCAACGCACCGATGTCACCGTCGTTATTAATCGTCAGACCAGCCAGTTCGGAACGCTGTTCATTCGACATTTGCGCATCAATCCGGGATTTGACTTCCCAGGGAGAAAGTCCAGTGCGTTTTTGTACTCGAGTTATTGCGTTGATCGTACTTACCTCGATGGTCCATACAACGTCAGCGATATCGTCCCAACCCGATTCAAATAGTTTCGGGACTTCGAGCACAACTATGTTGGTGTCGCGATCCTCCTCACCCTTCAGTCGATTTTCAATCCAAAGTCGAGTCGCCGGCCAAACGATGCTTTCGAGCGCCTTTCGTGCAACATCGTCGTCGAAGATTCTGCTGCCGAGTTTAGTGCGATCCACCACCCCGGAATCGTCCAAAATTCCTGTCCCGAACAACGCCACCAGCTGCTCGTATGCCTCAGTACACGGCAAATACGACAAATGGGCGACCTTGTCGGCATCAATCACAACTGCACCAAGTTCGCGGAGAATGTTTCCAGCTTCGGATTTTCCGGCACCGATTCCGCCGGTCAGACCGATGACAAACACGTGCGCTCCTAACGCAATTGCGACCAACCGGACAATATTACGCTCGCGCGGGCGCGTCCGCTGAGTTTTTTGAACGTAATTCGGAGAGGCCGATAGTAAACTTTTGTAATTGGATTCGTAATTCGTCCAACCAACGATATTTTTCGCACGCTTTTCCCAGCTAAATGACTGATTCCCCGTACAGAGCTCTCCCATCGGTCGACGCTTTGTTGAACGATTCACATGTCAATGCACTAATTGAAGAGTTCTCTCGTGAGCACGTAGCTGATGTCGCACGTGAAGTAATAAACGAAGCCCGGCTGTCGATCGCCAATTCAGGTTCTGCCCCACGATCGGAAGACATTGCCCGCCAGGTGGTTGACAGGGTGAATACCACATGGAGCGGTTGGCCGACGCCTGTTATCAACGCAACAGGGGTTGTGATCCACACAAACCTCGGTCGGGCACCTATGAGCGATGCGCTACTCACCGCCGCACTCAGATCATCATCTAACTATTCGGATCTCGAGTTTGATATTCAGAGCGGTAAACGTGGATCCAGAAACGCGCATATCTCCCGTTTGATCGCCCAAACTTCAGGAGCTGAAGCAGGTATAGCGGTAAACAACAACGCCTCAGGTGTGTTGTTGACTTTGGCGGCATTGGCCGGAGCGAATCCCGAACGCAACGAAGTTGTGATCTCCCGCGGCGAAGCTGTTGAGATCGGCGGAGGATTCCGGATTCCAGATGTGATGCGCCAATCAGGTGCGGTGTTAGTTGAGGTCGGAACGACGAATCGAACTTACGCACGAGATTACGAGGATGCTATAACTCCTCGAACAGCCGCAATTCTCAAAGTTCATCCAAGCAACTTCACAGTCGAAGGGTTTACCCACACCGCGGAATTGAATGAGCTTGCTGATGTTGCAAGACGCAACAGCGTTGCTTTAGTAAATGATCTTGGCTCGGGGTGTTTAGTTGATACCCGCAGGTACGGGCTCGAACACGAACCCACCGTGCAAGAGTCGGTTTCGAGCGGTGCGAATGTTACCCTGTTTTCGGGAGACAAACTGCTCGGGGGACCACAGTCAGGTCTCATCGCAGGTGATGAAGACCTGGTGGTGAAGATTTCAAAACACCCTCTGGCCAGAGCGGTCCGAATCGACAAGCTGACTCTTGCTGCGATTGCAGAAACACTGATCACGTATATACGCGGAGATCACGAATCTAACATCCCAATTTGGGGAATGATTTCTGCTTCGGAATCCTCAATTGCAGACCGAGCACAACGGTGGAGCGATGAAATAGGAAGAGGTGAAATCCAAAGAACGAGATCAGCCATTGGGGGAGGATCTTTGCCAGGTCAGACGATCCCATCAACCTCGCTGATTTTGACACCCAAAAATTCCGCAGACGAACTCGCATCGGCGTTACGCAACGCACCCGAGCATCTAATCGCTCGAATCGAAGATGACCGAGTTATTCTTGATCCCAGGACAGTATTACCAGATAAGGACGATTTAGTTGCCCAAGCTCTGATCGCTCAAAAGGAGTTGATCTCAGAGTGAGTCCCCGACGCAGACGAAGACCAAGGCCGAATTCGGAAAAGGGATGGAGCACAACTGTCTCGGGCAGTTTCACACCAGTTGAAATGGAAGTGGATCTGCATGGGATGCGAGTGCACGACGCGATACCGACGATCGAAGAGCATATCCAGAAGTGTCACGATGCCCGGCTTCATATCGCTCGAATCAACCATGGTCATGGGACAGGTGTGCTGAAACAGGTCACGAGAGAGACATTAGCAGCACATAAACTGGTGGCTCGTCATTACCCCGCGTCATATGGCGATGGCGGAGATGGGGTCACGATTGCCGAACTCGACTACGGTGGGCACAGGGCTTACAACCGACGTGCCAATAATTCGATCGTTCCAAAGGCACTACCCCGCAAGTGATCGCTGGTTTGGTCTTATGCGTCACTTGAGCGTAACCTGTCGGTAAGTTCATTCATGACTCTATTCGATCACCGCAGACAGGAACTCCAGGATCGGGTTGCCCCCCTGGCAGCGCGCATGCGCCCACGCGTGCTGGACGAGTATGTCGGTCAAATGCACATCCTGAGTCCGGACAAAGTGCTACGACGCGCTATCGATGAAGATCGCTTGCCATCGATGATCCTGTGGGGACCGCCCGGATCGGGTAAAACCACGCTCGCAAGGCTCGTTGCTGGTGAAACCAACTCATACTTCGAACAACTCTCAGCCGTTACTTCAGGAGTGAAAGACGTTCGGGAAGTCATGGCGGCTGCCAGAAATCGACTTGGTCAGACAGGTCGTCGGACAATTCTGTTTCTAGATGAAATACACCGATTTTCCAAGTCGCAACAGGATGCACTTCTTCCCCCTGTTGAAGACGGAACGGTCACACTCATTGGCGCTACAACGGAAAACCCATCTTTTGAAGTGATCTCTCCCCTACTTTCTCGTACAAGGGTGTACATGCTCGAATCACTCACCGACGAGGACATCGCTGAAATCGTCAACCGGGCGATTTCCGACGATGACCATGGACTTGGCAAAGACAAGGTAACGCTTTCGGAAGATGCCATGTCGTTCCTCCTGAAAGTTGCCAACGGAGACGCACGATCAGCACTTAATACGCTTGAACTCGCTGTCGAATCTACCGCAAGAAACGAAGACGGTTCGATTGATGTGACAATCGAAACCATGGAAGAGTCGGTGCAACGCCAGTCGAGGTACGACCGTCTCGGCGACATGCACTACGACACGATTTCAGCCTTTATTAAATCCATTCGTGCTTCCGATCCTGACGCTGCTTTGTACTACCTCGCAAGAATGATTGACGCGGGTGAAGATCCAGTTTTCATTGCACGCAGGCTGGTGATTTCTGCAGCTGAGGATATCGGACTTGCGAATCCAAACGGCCTGGCGGTAGCAATGGCGGCTCAACAGGCAGTGAGTTTTGTCGGGATGCCTGAAGGAAGGATTCCATTGGCAGAAGCCACAATCTACCTTGCCTCTGCACCTAAATCCAACTCGGCGTACAAAGCGATCGACAAAGCTCTCGGACTCGTCCGGAGTTCGCGAGATGCTGCAGTCCCTATGCACCTGCGAAACGCCCCCACGAGGCTGATGAAGAATCTTGGGTACGGAGAAGGTTACGAGTACACGCACGACAAACCTGGGCACTTTGCGCCCTCAGAGAACTTACCTGAAGAATTAAGAGGAACCAGGTTTTATGAGCCGGGAGATCTCGGTTCAGAAAAAGCTATTCGAGACCGCCTGCACGAATGGTGGGACGGTAAGTACTCGAAACCGGCTGACTAGTCACCGGACCGCACTGCACTCCAGATCGCGGACACAGACATTCGCTGACCGTACAGCAGTAATCCTGCGCGGAAAATTCTTGCGCTCAGGCAAACGAGAACAATCGCAGAGAACGAGGTAGTGACGAACCCCAACCAGATGTCAGTGTTGTGATTCGAACCACCAGACAATCTCATCATCACCGCCGTTGGGGATGTGAGAGGGAAGAAGGTCAGAGCTCTCGCAAGCCCACCATAAGGACTCGCGATCAGCAACGAAGAGAACCAGACGGGAATTACCGCCGGTAACGTAACCAGTGCCGATATCTGGCTTGCTTCTCTAACCGATGTCGAAACGGCATCAACGACAAATGGAACAACCAATGTCGCTATTAGCAGTAAAACCGGTATGCCGGCGGTAAAAATCCTCCAGCCCATTCGCCTGATTTGACGCCGAAACTCCTCTTCGAAGATGATTAGCGCATCACCGAACTTGTCGCGCACTGCTCACCTCTTCGATAAAAATCTCGTTCAGCGAAGGTTGAACCTGCTCAAATCGATTCAGAACTATTCCTTCATTCGAGTAAGCATTGAGGATCGACTCAGGTGTCAACGAATCGGACAGTCGATATTCGACTCGACCTGCCTGGCCGGAAAAGATCTGATGTTCTTTAGAAGAATCAGGGTGCGACGGTGCATCAACCAGGACAGCGTTTGCGCCGCGAGATCGTTTGATGCTCGCCAAATCGCCAAATAGCAACAGTGGGCTATCGGCGATAAGCGCAACGTTGTCGCATGTTTCTTCGAAGTCTGACAGAACGTGGGTAGAGAAGATGACCGTTGCGCCACGATTGCGTTCCGCAGCCAGCATTTCTTTCATTTACTGTACGTTAAGCGGATCAAGTCCAGAGAATGGCTCATCGAGAATAATCAGTTTTGGTTCGTGCATTAGAGACGCGACGAACTGAACCAGCTGCGTCATACCACGCGAAAGTCCTTCGACCTTTTTCTCCCGGTGCTCAAACAGTCCAACTCGATGCAGCAGTTCTAAGCCTCGATCCACCGCGTCTGTCTTAGTCATCCCTCGCAATCGACCAAGGTAACGAAGAACAGATATAACCTTCTCCTTGCGAAGAAGTCCACGTTCTTCAGGGAGGTAGCCTACGCGGTCAAGGTGGGCTGATGAGACGCTGTCTCCCAGTACGAAAATCTCTCCTGCGTCAGGCTTGAGAATGTTCAGCGACATACGAGTCGTGGTTGTCTTTCCCGATCCGTTGGGACCAAGAAATCCGAACATGTCGCCCTGATCGACCTGGAAGGACACGTCGTTCACGACGGTTTTCGATCCAAACCGTTTGGTGAGTCCTTTGATTTCGAGTGCCGGTGATGTCAAAGCATCTCCGTCTTCGCTAATTCAGGCTTGAAGTTGGGATTAGGCGATCGACTTCATGACACGATCGAACGCCGAAATCGCGAATTCGTAGTCCTGTTTCGAAACGCCGTAGTGGGTTACGACTCTCAAGTCAGAATCGCCACCGTTGATGTAGACACCTTCTTCTCTCAGCCGGGCGGCAATTTCATCACCCTTGTGATCGGGAACACCGAACCGAATGATGTTGGTCTGAATGTGTTCAGGGTCGACCTGTACGCCGTTCATCTCTGCCAACCTTGAAGCAAAATGTCGTGCAGCGTCGTGGTCTTCCTGCATGCGATCGATCATCGAGTCGAGGGCAACAATCCCTGCAGCAGCAACGATTCCTACTTGCCGCATCCCTGAGCCGAGCATCTTCCGCCACCGGTCGGCTTCCTCAATGAAGTCTTTGGATCCGACTACAACCGAACCGATCGGGCACGAAAGTCCCTTGGACAGACAGAAAGTTGCGGTATCCACGTTTTCGGTGAGCTTCGCTGCCGGAACACTTAGAGCTACAGCAGCATTGAACAGTCGTGCACCATCAAGGTGAACGTTTAGGCCTTTTTCGTGACCTGCGTCAGCCATGGCCTTCATTTGGTCAGGTGTTAGCGCCCTTCCCGATGAAGCGTTGTGCGTATTCTCAATAGTCAGCAATCGGGTTGGCGGCTTGTGGTAGTCCCGAGGCTTCACTGCAGCCTGAATCAGACCGGGTTCAAGAAATCCGAAGTTGTCGGTCTTTATTGGGTACAAAACAACGCTGCCGAGAACCATCGTTCCGCCAGCTTCAGAATTCATGATATGACACTGGTCACCGACCAGCACTTCATCACCACGTTGGGCTTGAGCGAGGACTGATACGAGATTTCCCTGTGTGCCGGACGAGACGAATAATCCAGCTTCCTTACCAAGCATTTCCGCTGCTTTGTCTTGCAGCTGATTCACAGTTGGATCATCGCCGTATACGTCGTCACCAAGTTCGGCGTCATACATCGCTTGCCGCATCTCTGGGCTTGGATGGGTGACCGTATCGCTTCTAAGATCAACTCGGATCATTTGAGGGAAAACTCCAACTGCGTCTCAAAACGCCTGTGAAAACTAATGCGCGCCGATTCTACCTGTGTGCTGCGTCCCTTTGGACGCCGCGAACGTATACTCGAATAGAACTTTTGAGTGGAGCGAGCGATTCGCTCTGAGTAATTGATGACCAGCGACACCACCCAGGCAAGTAAAACGAAACTCCTCGATCCCATCCCTTGGATTGTGATGGCGACCGCGCTCCTGCTGGATCAACTCACAAAGTGGATAACCATCGAAACACTCGAAGTTGGTGAATCGTGGCCGGCAACGGGATTTTTCAGATTCACTCACGCCTGGAACACCGGCACAGCTTTTTCTTTGTTTCAGGGTCAGAGCGACATCCTCACCTGGGTTTCGCTCTTTGCAATCGCCGTACTGGCATGGATTTACCGGTCAATTGATAACCCACCATGGATCCTACGCGTTGCATTCGGCTTGCAGTTCGGTGGTGCGATTGGCAACATCGTTGACCGATTCAGACTCGGTCACGTCACCGACTTTATCGACGTAGGACCCTGGCCAATCTTCAACATCGCCGATTCATCGATTGTCGTGGGAATCGGTCTGATGATTTTCTACTTCTGGTTCATCGACGGTAAATCCGATTCCAATGCGACTGACGAATCGCAAGATCTGCAACCAGCGGCGGTCGCATCCGACCAAGATTCAAGCACTTCACCGAGCTAATCAGTCATGATCATCGTCGTTGACGACAATGACTCGGGAGTTCGCCTGGACGTTTTCGTTCATCGTCATCTCGGTGAAGGTGCATCGCGCAATGACGCCCAGACGATAATCAAATCAGGTCTTGTTAGCGTAGACGGTGCGGCTGCGAAGAAACCAAGTACTCGAATCTCGACAGGTAGCTCCGTTGAAATCACCGAACAAAAATCGACGGAATCTTCATCGGATCACCTCGTTCCTCAACTAATCGAATTCGGTTTGGCTTACGAGGATGAAAGCATACTTGTGATCGATAAGCCCATCGGACTACCGGTCCACCCTGGTGCCGGACATAAAGACGGAACCTTGGTCAACGGGTTAATCCATCGATGGCCAGAAATTTCGAACGTCGGCGAACCAGAAAGACCAGGAATAGTTCATCGTCTCGATATGGATACCAGCGGACTAATGGTCGTCGCACGCACTGATATCGCGTACTCGACCCTGGGACAACAGATCAAAAACCGGGAAATGGCCAGGACCTATACCGCACTGGTCCGAGGAATTCCCGAACCACCAAAAGGTGTTGTTGACGCCCCTATTGGTCGAGATCCAAATAACCGGCTCAAGCAGGCCATTGTTTCGACCGGTCGTGAAGCCAGAACCCAATACGAAGTGGTTGAAGAAATATCGACATACGCCTTGCTAAAAATAAAACTCGAAACAGGTCGCATGCACCAAATCCGAGTTCATATGGAAGCTCTCGGGACACCTGTCGTGGGAGATCAAACATACGGCAAATCTTCAGACAACCTCGATCTAGACCGACAATTTCTCCACGCGTCGGAATTGGAATTCGCACATCCCGTGACTGAACAGCCCATGCATTTCACCAGCCCGTTACCGCCCGATCTTTCAAACGCACTTGAAAAAGCTCACTCCTAAAAATCGTCACTGAAATTACTGGTCGATCCTAAGATTCAGAATCGTTCCGCTGCTAAAGTTTTTGTATGAGTAATCCAACTTCACCAGTCAGGGTGCGTTACGCACCGAGCCCAACTGGCATCCCGCACATCGGAAACATCAGAACCGCACTCTTTTGCTGGATCATGGCGCGCCAGACCGGCGGGCAATTCATCGTTCGAATTGAAGACACCGATCGCACCCGCTACGACGCTGACGCTAAAAAAGCGATATTTGAATCTCTTAACTGGCTGGGCCTCGACTGGGATGAAGGACCAGACAAAGGCGGACCTCACGCTCCTTACACACAGTCGGAGCGAAAGCAAACCTACATCGATGCAGCGAAAAAGCTAATTGAAAGTGGCCACGCTTACTACGACGACACGACACCGGATCAATTGCACGCACTTCGAGAACGTCAGCGAGCAGCAAAGCAGCCGCCCCGGTACGACGGTCGAGGTCGACACCGATCTCCAGAAGAAATCGAAGACTCACGCAAGGCTGGCTTGCCAATCACGGTCAGACTGAAAGTCCCGGATCACGGCTCTGTTTCGTTTACCGACGCCGTCCGCGGAAAGGTCTCATTCGATCTGAAAGAGATCGATGATTTCGTAATCCTCAAGTCGGACGAAATGCCAACCTACCACCTTGCCCACATCGTCGACGACCATGCGATGGGTATTACACACGTCGTTCGGGCTGAAGAGTGGATTTCAAGCACCCCGCGACACCTGTTGATTCACGAGGCACTCGGGATCGAGCCACCTGAATATATACACGCTCCACTAATCCTCGGTAAAGACCGTTCCAAGCTAAGCAAACGGCATGGTGCAACATCAGCCTTGGAGTACCGAGACCAGGGATTCTTAGATGAGGCTGTGTTCAATTTCATTTCGCTACTGGGTTGGTCACCCGGTGATGACACCGAACTGATGAACCGAGCCGAAATAATTGAGCGATTCAGTGTGGATCGGGTTAGTGCCTCGCCGGCTATTTTTGATAGCGAAAAGCTTGAATGGATGAACGGTGTCTACATCCGTAATCTCGATGAGGATGCTCTCGCCGAGAAGATACTTCCATTCATGGAAAGACCTGCGTCAGAAGGTGGGCTCCCGGATTCCGTTGAACGACCGATAGATCGCGCTTACTTGAAACAGCTTATCCCGCTGATTCACGAACGTTTGAAGCTCTTGACTGAAGGCACAGAAACACTTGATTTCTTCTTCAGCAATGAGATTGAGCCAAATGTTGAGGAGTTGCCCGGTCGAAAGATGGACGAGCAAATGACCGTGACGGCTCTCGAAGCGGCACTCGAACTTTGCAAATCAGTGGTGTCATTCGAACCAGAGAGTCTTGAAGAAGATTACCGCGCCCTAGCCGAGAGATTAGAGATGAAACCGGGTCAGGTGTTCTCTCCAATTCGGGTGGCAATAACCGGGAAGAAATTCGCCCCTCCGTTGTTCGACACGATGTCGGCAATCGGTCAGGAGCGGTGCATTACTCGGCTGGAGCACGCACTCGATCTCATGAAGACGGCTGTATCGAGTTAGAGCAACTCGGCTCTAGTCAGTTCAATATAAATTGACCGGAGCCAAGGTAAGTTCATATACTGGAAGGAAGCGCATTTGCGTTACGACACATTCCCGCTGTTTGTTCAGCGGATTAGCACGCATCAGGATTACCGTTGGTAGAACTAAGAATCAACGAAGGTGAGAGTTTCGAAGGGTTCCTCCGCCGCTTCACAAAGCGGGTACAGCAGGAGTCGATCATCTCCGAAGCACGACGAAGACAGCACTTCGAGTCGCCCAGCATCGTTCGCAAGAAGACTGCGGCTGCAAAGCTCCGAAAGAGCGTCAAGTCAACCCTCAAGAACATGTAGTTCTTGACCGCTTTGCTGGTCACCTAACCTGAAAATACCTCGGATTCGCCGAGGTGTTTTTGTTTAACCCAACTTCAGAATTCTTCGGCAAAAATGGTCGGAAATATTTCTTCAAAATTTCAGTGATTTTCTACGTGGGGCAGGTGACAATGGTTGGGTTGGTTTTCACAAGCTGTCTGCCGGAGACGCACCTTGAAATTTGGAATCGTTGTATTTCCCGGAACATGGAGCGAAAAAGACACGTTTCATGCGCTGGCACCCGTACTGGGGCAAGACGCCGAGTATGTATGGCACGGCGAAACAGAATTAAGCGGCTTCGACGCAATAGTTCTGCCCGGAGGATTTTCTTACGGTGATTATCTGCGCTCAGGCGCCATCGCCCGGTTTTCACGGGTCATGGACGCGGTGAAGGACTATGCGGACGCAGGTGGCCCAGTCATCGGCATTTGCAACGGCTTCCAGGTCCTCTGTGAATCCGGACTTCTACCCGGTGTGCTGATGCGAAACGACCACTTGGAGTTCAGGTGCATCTGGACCGATCTCAGAGTCGAAAACGACTCCACCAACTTCACTTCCCGCGCAAAAGTTGGAGATACTCTGCACATTCCAATGTCGCACGGCGAAGGCAACTATCAGGCCGACGCAGCTACGATCGAACGACTTGAGGGCAACGGACAGGTTGTGTTCCGTTATGCCGATGCCTCTGGCAACGTCACAGAAGAAGTCAATCCCAACGGATCGATCAACAATATTGCCGGCATCATCAATGAACGTGGAAATGTTCTCGGGATGATGCCTCACCCTGAAAAAGCGTGCGAGGCGTTGATCGGCGGTGATGACGGGAACGTCATTTTCAGCTCGATGATCGATTCACTTGCGACAGCTACTGCATAAACACCCGTTTAGTTATTCCGTTCCACGAGATCACTCCACATGCCAGTAACCCAGGAAACCCTCGACGAAATCGCCCTTAGCAGATCTGAGTACGAGGCTATTGTCGATCGACTAGGTCGCGATCCAGAACCGTTGGAGCTTGGGCTTTTCGGGGCACTGTGGTCTGAACATTGCGGCTACAAGCACACGAAAGCACTACTTCGGACTTTGCCTTCAGCATCGGACCGGTTGTTGGTTGCGCCTGGAGCGGAAAATGCTGGTGTGATCGATCTAGGTGACGGTTTGGCAGTAGCGATGAAAATTGAGTCACATAACCACCCATCCGCTGTCGAACCTTTTGAGGGAGCGGCCACCGGTGTCGGCGGGATCATTCGAGACATATTTGCCATGGGCGCTCGACCTATTGCCCTGCTCAACTCACTGCGATTCGGTCAGCCACAAGACGCTCGAACGCGTTACCTTATCAACGGGGTGATCGGCGGGATTTCATCGTACGGCAACTGCATTGGTATCCCCGATGTCGGTGGAGAGATATTTTTCTCCGACAGCTACAAGGGCAATCCGTTGGTTAATGCAATGTGCGTTGGCCTCATCGAAGACGGCAAGATGGCAAGTGCATCTGCCAAAGAGCCTGGCGATCTCCTAATGCTCGTTGGTGCAGACACTGGACGTGATGGAATTCACGGTGCGTCTGGTCTTGCCTCTCGTACATTTGAAGAGCAGGCAGAAATGCGATCTGCGGTCCAAGTCGGCAACCCGTTCCTGGAAAAAGTGCTGATCGAAGCTTGTATCGAAGCACTGGATATTCCCGGAGTCGTGGGCTTGCAGGACTGCGGTGCCGCCGGAATTACGTCGGCAGCCATAGAAATGGCTGAGCGTTCTGGAATGGGACTCAAGATCGACATTGATGCAGTCCCTCGCCGCGAAGAAGGGATGACTCCGTATGAAGTGATGCTCTCAGAATCTCAGGAAAGAATGCTGCTTGCGGTCACTCCAGGACACGAAGACAAGGTGTTCGAATTATTCGACCGATGGGACCTCGATGCGTCCGTAATCGGCACCTTCGAACTTGGCGAGAACGTTAGGATTTTCGATGAAGGATCACAGGTAAGCTCAACGCCAGTAGTTACTCTCACTGACGCTCCTGAGTACACATTCTCCGCTCCAAAACCCGATTGGCTTACAGCATTACAGGACAAGGACCTTTCTGAAGTCCCCGTGCCTTCAGAGTCGGCAGGAGAGGTCCTTCTTCAACTGCTATCAGCGCCCAATATCGCATCGCGATTCCCGATCTACCGACAGTACGACTACCACGTTCAAATTAACACAGTGGTTGAGCCCGGTGGTGACGCAGCAGTTTTGCGACTCAAGGGTTTGAAACGTGGAATCGCTGTCTCGACAGACTGTAACGGTCGCATCTGTTACTTAGACCCTAAGATCGGAACAATCATCGCTGTGGCTGAGGCTTGCCGAAACATCGCGGTGACAGGTGCAGAACCGGTTGCACTTACGGACGGTCTCAACTTTGGTAACCCAGAAACGCCGGATGTTCAGTTCCAGCTCAACGAGTCGATTGCGGGTATGCGAGAAGCAGCAGACGCATTTGGCATCCCGATTGTTAGTGGAAACGCCAGCCTTTACAACGAGTCAGCTGGCACAGCGATATTCCCCACACCGATCATTGGTTCACTTGGCATCCTCGAAGACGTTGAGAAACACTCAACCGTCGGCTTCAAGAACGAAAGTGACATGATTGTTTTGCTCGGAGCTGACGATTGGGACAACGTGGAGGGCCTTGCCGGTAGCGAGTACCTGGATTTCAAGCATGACACTATTGCTGGTCAGCCGACGATAGATATCGATCTAGAACTCAATGTGCAGTCTGTCTGCCGAGATGCAATTTCGAGTGAACTGCTTTCGTCTGCTCATGACGTGTCGGATGGTGGACTGGCGATTGCAATTGCTGAGTGTGCGATCATCGGCGGGAAGGGAGCAAGTATCTCCCTCACCGTTGGTGATCGCTGGGACGCTGCATTGTTCGGTGAATCTCAGTCGCGAATCGTTGTCAGCCTACCGGAAGCCAACCTCGGCGAACTCAGCCAAATGGCTGAGTCGAAGAGCGTGCCAATGAAGGTACTGGGAACCGTTGGTGGTGGTGAGCTGTCCATTGATGACGTAGTCCAACTACCACTGGCTGAGATTGATGACGCCTGGAAAAACGGCTTCACAAAAGCTGTGTCTGACTAACCGTTGATCCCTTCGACAGCATCGGTACAGGATCTTGCGCCTGAATTCGACGCGCTTCTCTTCGATTCATTCGGAGTGCTCGTAGACGGGGTTGATGCGCTCCCTGGTGCTCCCGAGTTGCTGAATCACCTTGACTCGATTGGCAAGAGTTATTTCGTAGTCACAAACGATGCCTCGAAATCGATCAAGGCGCGGGTGGACACGTTTCGTGAGCAGGGCTTCAAGATTCCCGCTGAAAAGATCATCAATTCAGGTGGTTTACTCGTCCGCTATTTCGCCGAACACAAATTAGATGGTAAACCAACACTCGTCCTCGGGACCGAAGATTCGGCGGATTATGTGCGGCAGGCTGGCGGGGAATTAATCGACCAATCAAGTGGGTATGAGCCTGACGTAGTTGTACTCGGTCACAGCGGGCCTCATGACTGGGAATCGACCCTCGGTGATCTACTTGGACTAATTAGCCGGAGATACCAGCAAAGCAGCCCCATCAATCTCGTAGTTCCGAATCCCGATTTCATATACCCGAACGGACCCGGCGAGTACGGTTTCGGTGCAGCGGCGTTTATCGATGTTTTGGAACAGGCACTATTTCGCCTGCACGGAGATCACCCCGTTCTCAAAGCAGCGAAGCTCGGAAAACCATTTCCAACGATATTTGAAGAAGCGATTGATCGTGCAGGGTCAAGCAATCTCTTGATGGTCGGTGACCAACTCGAAACGGATGTCCTCGGTGCCAACAAAATGTATTTGAAAAGTGCGGTTGTTACCACCGGAATCAACCGAAGGACCCTGCCAGATCAGTTCAAAGATGTCGATAACGAGATGACTCCTGATTACTTGATCGAGTCTCTCGTATAAGATTGGTTAAGTTGAACTAAAGAAACACGCGAGTGCGCACAGCACTCGCTTTTGTTTGCGGTGAAGAATGCCTACCTACGTATACAAGTGTGATGAGAATGGACACGTGTTCGAGTTGATCCAGGGATTCAACGACGAACCTGGAGCGGATTGTCCGACATGCGGTAGCGCTTCTTCTCGCCAGATTACCGCCCCGACTGTCATCTACAAGGGATCAGGTTTCTATACAACCGACTACGGATCGGGATCGAGTTCGACATCGACTCCATCCAAGAGCTCATCTTCGAATTCCGAGTCATCTTCAGACAGCGGTAGCGACAGTTCGTCGTCAAGTGATTCCGGTTCTTCCAGCGGGCAATCGCATTCGAACGGCGGTGGGCATTCGCACTCTCATGGTGCTGGCAGCCACACTCACTAATCTTCTCAGATAAATGCGCACCGTTATTCAACGGGTAAATTCAGCCAGTGTCTCAGTCAATGGATCAATTGTTGGTTCGATTGGTCGTGGACTTTGCCTTCTCGTCGGTATCACTCACGACGACACCTCTGAAGATTTGAAGTACATCATCGACAAAACGACAAACATGCGCATCTTCCCGGCAGAAGACGGTGACTCAGGCTTCGATCAGTCTCTCCTCGACATTGGTGGTGAACTACTGCTCATCAGCCAGTTCACGCTCTATGCATCGACGCGAAAAGGAAGAAGGCCTGGATTTACCGATGCCGCCCGACCAGAGCAAGCTGAACCGATATTCGAAGAGGTCGTCACGGCGTTCAAGCAACATGGATTGAAGGTCGAGATCGGAGTTTTCGGCGCGTCAATGAACGTGCTGATTGAGAACGCAGGTCCGGTGACTATCACACTAGATTCAGCGGATCGACTCACGCCCCGTCGCGGCTAATCTCTCAAAGCTCTCTTACCGCGAATAATCCAGCGAGATGTCCAGGGCTGGTGGTGAATGCGTGAGCGCGCCGATAGAGATAATGTCGACACCTGCTCGTGCAGCATCTCGAACGGACTCGAGGTTGATTCCGCCAGAGGCTTCCACCGTGCACTTCATCGCTATCTGGTCAACGATTCGCCGCATTGTCTCAGCGTCCATGTTGTCGAGCATCACGATATCCGCACCTGCATCAGCGGCAGCCAGCGCTGCGTCTTCCGACTCGACTTCGACCTCAATTTTTACCGTATGAGGCGCCTTGGCTCTCGCCTGTTTGATGACCTGTGCGAGCGTGAAGCCTTCTTCTTGCAACGCGGCGAGGTGGTTATCTTTTATTAGCACTCCGTCAGCAAGATTTAGTCGATGATTTCTGCCGCCACCGGTTGTCACCGCGTACTTATCGAGAAGACGAAGACCCGGGACGGTCTTACGAGTATCTGTGATCGATGCGGTGGTGCCTTCTACTGCATCCACATACTGACGAGTAAGAGAAGCTATTCCGCTCATGCGCTGCATGAAATTCAATGCAGTTCGCTCAGCAGTCAGTATTGAACCCATTGAACCTGAAACTGTCGCAACAGCGGTTCCAGCTTCCACTGAGTCTCCATCGAGGAGTTTCCTGGAAAACTTCAAATTGGGGTCGACTCGTTTGAACACGGCTTCGGCAACCGCAATTCCTGACACGATCCCATCTTCCTTGACGACAACTGATGCTGTGGCAAGCAAATGTGGTGGAATTATCGAGTTGGTCGTTACATCAGCGCTGGCCGCGTCTTCTGCCAGGGCAAGGTCTATCAGCTTGTCGAGTTCTGCAGGAGTTGGAAACATACCGTGTGCTTCTAGCCTGCGATTTCGAGCATTCTCTCTAAAGCTAGTGTGGCGTTCTCTCGAGTCTCAGGCTCAACTTCGATTCTGTTGATCGCGAGACCTGCCATGATGCCTTCAAGAACCCACAGCACATACGCCGGGTGTATTCGGTACATGGTCGCGCAAGGGCAAACTACCGGATCGAGACAGAATATTTCCTTGTCGGGATTCTCGGCTGCCAATCTTCGGACCATACTGATTTCGGTGCCAATTCCCCATGATGTACCGGCGGGAGCATTAGCTACGGTTTCAAGAATGAATTCGGTGGAACCGTACATATCTGCGGCCGCCACAACGTCCTGGGAGCATTCGGGGTGAACAATGATGGTCGTGTCACTGTTCTTTGCCCGGGCGTCCTCGATTTGCTGAACCGAGAAACGAGTGTGAACTGAGCAATGCCCCTGCCAGAGAATTACCTTCGCCGCTTTGATCTCGTCCTCGGTCAATCCGCCAAACGGCAGGAACGGATTCCACAGCACCATTTCGTCTTCGGAAATTCCCTTAGCGAGAGCAGTATTACGCCCAAGATGTTGATCGGGTAAGAACAGGATTTTTTCGCCTCGTTCGAGTGCCCAATCAAATGCCTTGTCAGCGTTAGACGACGTACACACAAGGCCATTGTTTTTGCCGCAGTGTGCTTTGATAGCCGCAGCGGAATTCATATATGTGATCGGGATAACCTGATCAGTAGATCCCAACACTGATCCGATATCGTCCCAGCAGTCTTGAACGTCTCGTGATTTTGCCATGTCAGCCATCGAGCATCCGGCTGCCATGTTCGGGAGAATGACGTTTTGGTCCGGTGCAGTGAGAATGTCGGCTGTTTCCGCCATGAAGTGAACACCGCAGAAGACAATCCACTTAGCGTCTTTTGTCTCGGCAGCCATTTTGGATAGCTTGTAAGAGTCGCCAGTGAAATCGGCGTACTGAATCACATCATCACGCTGATAGTGGTGCCCCAGGAGAACGACTTTCTCACCGAGTTCGTTACGCGCATATTCAATACCAGCGGAAATTTCATCCGGGGTAAGTTTTAAGTACCTAGTCGGGACTTTTTGCCAGCGAACGCCAGCCTTGAACTCTTCTTCAAGGGTTTTGGTCCGAAGATTTCCATCGGTCTGACAGAAAGCGGACTGCTCAAGTTCGGTAATCGGAATTGTCGTCTGCTTGGTAAATGCAGTGGTCATGCGACCGGGACCTTCTCTGATTCAGTTTGGCTTACGCCTTGTTCAACAAGCTCACCTTCCAGTGACCAGGGTGAACTTGCAGTGATTTGCACGTTTACCGTTTCTCCGGCTTTTGGTGCCTCAGAAACGTTTACGTTCGTTAAATAGATTAGTTTATCGCCTCGATTACGCCCATGTAGCCTTCCACGCTTGTCACCTTCGACCAAAACGTCGTAGATTTTGCCTTCCAGCGTTGCGTTCTTGCGGCTCTGAATCTTTTGCTGCAGTTCGTCAACTGCCGCCAATCGTGCTTTCTTCACACCTCGGGCAACGTCATCCGGCATCTTCCTCGAAGCGAATGTTCCGTCACGGTTCGAGTAGGCAGCAACGTGGACTTTGTCGAACTCAACTCGCCTGAGAATCTCCATCGAGTTTTCAAACTGGGTGTCAGTCTCACCACAGAATCCAACAATCAGGTCCGTGGTTAGATTTACACCAGGAATCATCTCTTTTACCTGATCAACTTTTTCGAGGTACTGACCGCTGGTGTAACCGCGTCTCATATCGACGAGAATCTTGTCATCACCGGCCTGGAACGGCAGATTGATGTTCTCGCAAACTTTGGGAAGATCACGAACCGCTTCGAGGATTCGCACTGACATATCGTTCGGATGTGATGTTAAGAATCGAATGCGTTCGAGACCAGAGATTTCATGAACCCTTTCGACCAGATCGGCAAGATCTACTCTTGGTCGAAGGTCGTGACCAAACGAGTCCACGTTCTGTCCCAATAACGTGATGTCCTTCACGCCGCGTTGGACCATCATTTCAGCTTCGTGGACGATGTCCACCACGTCTCTGCTGGCTTCCCTACCTCGGCGATAAGGGATGATGCAGAACGTGCAGAACTTGTCGCAGCCGTGAACGATTGGGATGAACGAAGCGACGTGTGGATTTTCTGGGATTGCTCCTGCAAGACATCCCTCTGGATCGAGGCCATGCCTCATTCCTGCCAGTTCGAGAATAGGTTCGAATTGTTGAGGTCGTGCCCAGACATCCACATGAGGAAAGCGATGTCTGAGCTGAGACTGCTCAGGTCCGACCATACATCCCATCACAGCGACGACGCGATCTGGAGATTCCTGCTTGATCTTCGCCAGCCGACCGAGCATTCCGGTCGCTGTGTCTTCGGCCGATTGTCGAACGACACATGTATTGAGCACAACTACATCTGCGACCCCCGGATCGTCGGAGGATTCGAATCCCATTTTGGAGAATCCGCTCGAGATCCGCTCAGAATCGGACGTGTTCATCTGGCAACCGACGGTCCAGACGTGAAAGCTAGGCAAATTTCAATACTCGTGAATCGACTCTGCGATAAGGCAGGTCGAACGTTGGCAGTAAGTAGTTCTTAAGGATACTGATAATTCGCAGTTCGCTCCAAACCTTTGCGTTTCGGTGTCAGTACACCAACATCATCAGTATTATTTGATTTGCCTGGCGAAAGACGTCGGGCGACTGTTTAACCCACTGAAAAGTTCGTCAGGATCAAACATTGAGTAGGACAGCTGCCAACTCTTCCGAGATTACCCGCGTCGGCATTATCGGCTGTGGATCGATGGGCTCCGAACTCGCTATGGTCGCCGCCAAAGGCGATGCGGGACCAGCGGAGGTTGTTGCTTTGTTCGATGTGTTCGAACCGGGTAGGCAAAAACTGGCTACATCTATCAAAGAAATGAGTGGAAGCGAACCCGCGCAGTTTGATGACGTGGACGAAATGATCGCGAATACCGAATGCGATTTGATCGTGGAATGTGCGTCGCAACAGGCTGTGTTTGCGACCGCAGAACAGGTTCTGAGCTCCGGCGTTTCAATGTTAATCATGAGTTCTGGCGCACTTCTCAATGCCGACTTCATGAGCAAGGTCGAAGCAGCGACGAAAACTTCAGGAGCATCCCTTTACGTTCCTTCCGGTGCGGTTGGTGGCATCGATGCTTTACGGGCAGCGAAACATCTACTAGAAGAAGTAACTATTACCTCGTCTAAGAAACCTGTTTCCCTCGCTGGCGCACCAGGATTTTCTGACTGGGAAGATAAAGAAATCACTGAGCCAACCGTCGTATTCGATGGCAACGCCGCCGAAGCGGTTGGGTTATTCCCGGCGAACGTGAATGTCGCGGCCACCGTCTCACTTGCCGGGGTCGGCGCGGAAAAAACCCGTGTGAAAGTCGTCGCTGACCCAGACTCACTAGGCAACGTTCACGAAATATCGGCGAAAAGCAAGGCAGGAAATTTCTCGTTCAAATTCGAGAACATGCCTTACGAGCACAACCCTAAAACCAGTTACCTCGCGGCATTGGCAGCGATCGAAACATTGCGATCGATCTGCAATGGTGGTTTAAGGATTGGGACCTAGGGTAGAAAGTTATATGGCGGAGGGTGCGGGATTCGAACCCGCGAGGGGGCTCAACACCCCCAACCCGCTTAGCAGGCGGGCGCACTAGGCCACTATGCGAACCCTCCGCGTGAAAACCCGTGTGCGGTTTTTCCAATATAGCTACTCGTTGAACCGACATCAAAGCCGATAATTGCGTATTTCGAGACATCGCTTACTTTATGAGCCGTCTTTTCAGCAGATAAAAAGCCGCAGGCCACATGATCGCGGTTGCAATGCCCAGGTAAATAAGTGACCACAAGTGCGAAGCATTGAACTCGGCAAGGGCGAACCCTCTCGCAATGTGAACACCTGACGTCAACGGCAACGCCCATGCAAACGGCTCCACCCAATCCGGCAGTATTGAGATTGGGAAGAACACACCAGCGAAGAAAAACATTGGCGATGCCACAAGCGTGAACACCAATGTAAGAAACGTGGTGTGAGGGGCTACTGCTGAGAACAGAAAGCCGAGCGCACCAAAAGCTATTCCTACCAATATTGCTGGTAACAGAATTCCGACCGCCGCCAGCGGATCAATCCATCCAAAGGCGACAGCGAATGCTGCCGTGGCAATTGTTGTAAGCAATGCTCGGGTTACTGCCCAGAGAATGTCTCCAAGAGTGATCTCGGTGACAGTTATTGGTGTGGTCAGGATCGTTTCATACACATCGTTATCGATGCGGTTGTAGGCATTCCAGGAAGTTTCAAATAGCGCGTGGAACATAGCGTTGCCCATGATGATCCCCGGGGTGACGTACTGAGCGTACGAAACTGCTTCGACTTCTCCTACAAGCTTGCCAACGCCAAAGGCAATCGCAACAAGGACGATCAGCGGTTCTACGACTACCCACGTAAGTACGAATTTCCAGTATCGAACAAACGACACAGCATGCCTGAACCACAACCCCGTGACGCTGCGTCGGCGCACCCCTGGAGTAGGAATCGCGAGATTCATTATTCATCCCTCAATTCTCGTCCGGTTATAGCGAGGAACACATCTTCAAGATTCCCGGGCCGAGTTGATATTCGTACCCCCTCGATGTCTTTGACCCCTGATAGGTCCGCTTTGACTCCGTTGAAACCAGTCACGCTGACAAGCGCTCCCACTTCTCGGTACTGAATCGAGCGTTCCTCCATGTAGTCACGAACAGCCCTTAATGACGCGGGTTGCACCCTCATTTGAGTCACGTCACCTGATGCATGTCGCTCGACCATTTCGTCTGGAGTTCCTTCGTCGAGGATCATTCCGTGGTCCATGATCGCCAGACGATCACAGAGAATTGCGGCTTCTTCCATATAGTGTGTGGACAGCAAGACCGTGACCCCAGACTCCTTGAGAATCGCCAATTCCTCCCAAACCCGGTTTCGGCTCTGTGGATCCAACCCAGTTGTGGGCTCGTCCATAACGATCACGGACGGACTTCCAATCATCGAACGCGCAATCGCGAGTCGGCGTTTCATGCCACCTGAGAGTTCGTAGACATTGTCTTTTGAACGCTCGCTCAAACTGAAAAATTCGAGTACTTCGTGGGCACGCTCCTTGGAATCTTTGCGGGAAAGTCCAACAAGGAATCCGTGCAAAAACAGGTTCTGAAAAACGGTAAGTCCGTTGTCGAGACCATCATGCTGAGTCACGACACCCATGATTTCTCGCACACTGCGTCCATCAGAGACCACGTCGATTCCGCCGACATGGATATCCCCTCGAGTAGCCAGGGACAATCCAGCCAGCATTCGCATGGTGGTGGTTTTTCCCGCTCCGTTTGGACCGAGCAAGCCGTAGGTTTCGCCCGCTTTTACCGAGAATGAGATGCCCGCGACTGCGGTGAAATCACCGAAATCTTTACTGAGATCCTTGATTTCGATCGCTGCACGCGGGTCACTTGTGTTTTGCGTTACGAGATTCAATATCGGTTTCCAGTTAGGTATTGCGACATAACGAGATCCTCAACCCGGGGTTTCGCCGATCCAAATTTCTCCGCCCTCAAAGAATTCTTTTTTCCAAATCGGAACAATTTCCTTCAAGCGATCGATGAAGTACAACGATGCCTCAAACGCCGTACGCCTGTGAGCTGATCCGACTGTCAGAATCATGCTCGTTTCACCTATGTCAACTCTTCCAGTGCGGTGACCAACAGCAATTTTTCCCAACTCCCACTTGGAACGCATCTCGGCGATTATCTCTGCCATCTTGTTCTCGGCCATCGGTTGATAGGCCTCGTAGTCGAGGTGAAGAACCGTGCGTCCTTGATTGTGATCACGCGTATTGCCGTGGAACGTGACAACTGCACCATCAACTCCAGTAGTTACGAATTTATTCAAAGGCTCAGCATCAAGTGAAGCAGCGGTCACGAAGACCCAGGTGTCATCTGTTTTTATCTCACCTGTCCCACCGCTAACGGGTGGTATAAGGGCTACTTCATCTCCCAGAGAAACCTGTTCGTGCGTATCTGCGTACTCACCGTTCAGGGCAAACATCACAGATTCTCCCGGCTCTGGATCAGTTGGTGCAGCTTTTCTGGCAGCTATCACCGCTTCGGCGACGGTCATGCCTTCAGAATGTTCAATCTCCACTACTGCAGTTCCAGCCCTGTCTTTCAGTGCAGCAAAAAACCGGACGGTGATGATTATTGAATCAGGCAATATTCTTCCTAAATTGAACTTCGTCGCGCTGACTTCGCTCAAGCGTAAAGAGAAGCATCGCGGATTTCATTCACAATAACTAACTACGAGTGTCGAGCATTCAACAGGTGCAGATACTTCGATACAGTCAACAATCGAATTCGATCGCCTTTGACACTGTAGGTTGAACGCAAATACAATTTTAGGTCGTTCATATTGAAACTCGGTGATGATTCCGGGATTTTCAATCACTTTTTCCGCCGAACGTAACCGGCACGGAGTTATTTACTTAATGGTTCGAATTCGTCTTCGACGCGCAGGGGGCAAGAAGCACCCCTTCTATCGAGTAGTTATAGCTGACCAGCGGGCAGCTCGCGATGGTTCATTTATCGAACAGGTTGGAACTTACGATCCGTTCCCGGACCCACCTGAAATCAAGCTTGATGAAGAAAAGATCACCCAGTGGATGAAGAACGGCGCACAGCCTTCAGAATCTGTAGCTGATCTCCTGCGTTCCAAGGGTTTGTTGCCTAAGGCAGCAGCAAATGGCTGATCACGACGATTTCGTCGAAGAGTTTGACTCGGAAGATTTTTCTGCAGTCGACTCGATGCGAGAGATGATCGAATATATCGCTCGCGCCCTTGCTTCGAACCCAGATGCTATCTCGGTGTCCGAGGAAATCGACGGTGACAGAGTGTTTCTACACCTGTCAGTCGATGAACAGGACAAAGGCAAAGTTATCGGTCGTGACGGCCGCGTAGCGCAGTCAATGCGCTCTCTCCTCCGAGTTGCTGCCGTCAAGGCTGACACACGCGTTAGCCTCGAAATCGAGTAACCACCACTTCCTCCCATCATGACTGGTCCAGACGAGTCTATGAATGACGCGACGACCGAACTCATTCCTGTTGGCAGAGTCCGACGCCCGACGGGAATCAAAGGTGCAGTACTCGTAGAGGTTTACACAGGCGAACCCGACCGGTTTGCTGATGTTGACTCCGTATTCCTCGATGACCGCGAGTTTCGAATCGTAGATCGCGGACGTTCGGGAAATGCAGCCAAGCTGACTTTCGAGGGTATTAACTCAATCGAACGAGCTCAGGAGTTGCGAGACAGGGAAGTCTCTGTGCCTGAAGATTCACTTGGGCCTGCGCCCGAAGGTAAGTATTACCACTACGAGCTCCTCGAAGCAGATGTGGTTGATACCAACGGTAAAATTCTCGGCACGGTTCACGAGATTATCGAAACTGGCAGCAACGATGTACTTCTCGTTCGAACGTCAAATTCGGAGAGTTCCAAGCCAAAGGAAATTTTGATCCCTGTCATTGACGGAGTACTGGTTGAACTGGATCGTGATACCAACTCATTAATCGTCGATCCCCCACCAGGTTTACTCGATTAGCTAAATCTTCGTAAAATTGTCGAATTCGACTACTGATTTCTAAGGATGGTTTCTAAGTATGTCTGGTCACTCTAAATGGAGCACGATCAAACACAAGAAAGGCGCCGCAGACGCCAAGCGTGGACAGCTCTTCACGAAGTTGTCCCGAGAAATCATGGTTGCGGCAAAGGAAGGCGACCCGAATCCTGAGATGAACTTCAGGCTTCGACTTGCGGTTGATAACGCCAAGTCGATGAACATGCCCAAGGACAACATCGACCGCGCAATCGCACGAGGTGCCGGCATCGGTGGTGAAGCCGTAATCCTTGAGCAGATCAGTTACGAAGCCTACGGTCCGGGCGGCGCAGGAATCATCATCCAGGCACTTACCGACAACAAAAACCGTACTGCTGCTGAAGTACGAGCGAAAATCACTCGGGCTGGGGGAAACCTCGCTGGGTCGGGTGCTGTTGCCTGGAATTTCGAGAATAAGGGACTCATCACAGTCGAAGTGAAAGAGGGTGATGCAGACGCCATCGCTCTCGAGATCGTCGATGCAGGTGCTGAAGACGTTGATGTTGATGAGAGCACCGTTGAAGTCACGGTCCCATATGAAGACTTTGCCCAGGTCAAGGCATCTGTTGAAGCACTTGCTGGCATAGAAGTTACACGAAGCGAACTCGCATTGATCCCGACCTCGACGACTCAACTCAGTGACAGTGAATCGATGCAAACACTTCGACTGCTCGATGCTCTTGAAGAAGTTGACGACGTATCGAAGGTGTTTTCCAACGCCGACTTCCCAGACGAAGTCCTCGAGAAGTACGCCGCAAGCTAGGGCCCTTCACCCGCTCACGAATGCATATACCCGTCACGATTTATGATTGAAACTAGACCTACCGAAGGTCTAGTTTTGGTTTAACGGGCTATCTGTTTGGCGCATTCGGCTGGCTCTAAAAAGAAAGATTTACGATGACGTCTGCGATAAAAACGGACTCTCTAACGAAGTACTACGGGGAACACCTCGGGATTCGGAACCTAAGTGTGGTGGCAACAGTCGTGGGGCTCTGGAAATTTGAGCGAAGAGACCTTCAAAACTAAGACCTAATTACGTTTGCCGACCGTAGTATTAACTGATTGACCAATACTTACTTAGATCGGAATCGCTTGAACAATGTGTAGAACTACCGCTGCTCCGCTTATGGCAATGTTAGGAGTTGCCGGCACGGCTGCGGGAGTTGCGCTTGCTGTGGTTAGGGAGCGATGGGACCGAATGGCTGACGCACGTGCCGCAAGCGGGGCAGCGGAGCAAGACAGAGACGAAGAGTCCTCTACGGACTCAGACGACTCTAAGTAAGTAATTCCTGGAGTTCTTCGACTGAACTGACAGGTGCTTTGCAGGCGTAGTTTTCGCAAACGTATGCCGCGGGTTTGCCATCAATCATTCCCCTGCCCTGCAATAGCGGTGAGGCTTCGTCGACCATCAACTCACCGTAAGCACCTGCAAACACCATATTCGGCTGGTAATCGTCTCGGCTCGCGCCAACGAGTTCGTCAGTTTCGGAATCGTTCGCTACACCGATAACAACAACTTCGCGCATATTAGACGTCATTAGGTCAACGGTCCCGAGCCACGCCGCAACCGCAGCTGGCGCCTGCTCCATAAACGGAACCACGGCTCTCACAGATTCTGACGCAAGATCTTTGAATTCCTGGTTGTCGGTAAGAACGCCCAGTTTGTACAACGCAGAAGCGGCCACAGCACCGCCGGAAGGTACCGCGTTGTCGAGCACATCACGTGGGCGAACAATCAGTTTTGAATGCTCCAGCGAGGTGTCGTAGAACACTTTCCAATCTTGATCCCAGAATCGCGCGATCATGGCATCAGCAAGTTGTCGGGCATTTTCCAAATATTCCGATTCGAAGGTGGATTCATAAAGAGAAACGAGAGCATCGACGAGATACGCGTGGTCATCCAAATAGCCAAGAATTCTTGCCTCGCCTTGGGTGTCACTAGTTGCTTTCCATGTGTGTAGCAGTCGACCTTCATCGTCACGAATCGAGTTGAGAAGGAGATCGGCATTTTTCTTCGCGACCTCAACCCACTCTTTGTTCTGGAACACCGCACCAGACTCAGCGAACGCCTTTAGCATCAGGGCGTTCCATGAGGTCAAAATCTTGTCGTCAATCCCGGGCGCGACTCGTCCGCTGCGCGCATCAAGCAGTGTGACTTTGATTCTCTCCAGTTGACCCAACAAGTCCGACTCAGAAATCCCCTTGTGCGTAGCAAATTCGCTGGTCGCTGAAGGAACGTGCAGCACGTTCGAGCCTTCGAAGTTCCCTTTGTCAGTCACGCCCCAGTACTCAATAGCCAACTCCGCGTCATCAGAAGTTAGAACAGATTTCAGTTCTTCCGGGGTCCAAACGAAGAATTTTCCTTCAACACCTTCAGAATCAGCGTCAGAGGCTGAAAAGAAGCCACCAGACGAGTGGGTCATCTCGCGGCGAACGTATTCAAGGGTCTCAGTGACGATGCGAGCGTAGGACTCATTTTTGGTCGCCTGGTAGGCGTGCGTGTACAGCGATACAAGTTGGGCGTTGTCATAGAGCATTTTCTCGAAGTGAGGCACCAACCACGACTCGTCGACCGAATACCTCGCGAATCCTCCACCAACCTGGTCGTAAATCCCACCGTTAGCCATGCCGTTCAACGTTTGTTCAACGATTTCGAGCATTTGTGAGCTTCCGGTGCGCTTCCAATACCGCAGCATCAGCTCATACACCATGGGTTGAGGGAACTTCGGGGCCCCCATAGTCCCACCGTTGACCGGATCGGTGTTTCCTACAAGTTGTGTGAAGGCACCAAAAATCAATGATTCATTGATTTCAGCATCTGATTTCCGAGGAGTTGCCTGCGACCTGATGGCATCAACGATTTTCCTTGAGTTCTCCAGAAGTTCCGACCGCTTGGTCATGTACGTCTCGGTAATGGCGGTCAGCACACGCGGAAATCCCGCCATGTTTTGACGATCCTCAGGTGGAAAGTAAGTTCCGCCAAAGAACGGTTGTCCATCGGGAGTGAGGAATACCGTCAGCGGCCATCCTCCCGATCCGGTCATCGCCTGCACCGCCGTCATGTAAATCGAGTCGACATCTGGGAGTTCTTCGCGGTCAACTTTGATGTTCACGAAGTTGTTATTCATCATCGCCGCAATCGACTCATTTTCGAACGATTCATGAGCCATCACGTGGCACCAGTGACAGGACGAATAACCAATCGAGAGCAAGATTGGTTTGTCGAGCAGTTTTGCTGAGGCAAAGGCGGCATCTCCCCATGGGTACCAATCGACCGGATTGTCTTTGTGCTGGAGGAGGTACGGACTTGTTTCGTAGGCTAGTCGGTTAGGCATGTTTCTAATATTTACAAGTTTTGGTTTCGCAAAATTTGATGCGCTAATTCAGATTTCGGTTACCTGAATTCTCACTCGGTGATTTCGAGAGTCGAAACTTGCTGAGTCGCGAGCTCGATTACACGAATAGCATGGTTGTTCGTATCGGCGACATAGACCTTACCTTCGAATACGGAGAGTCCAGATGGCTCATTGAAGGATGCCTCAAACGCGTGCCCGTCGATTGCCCCATTCTCACCTGAGCCAGCCACGGTTCTCACCTGCAGCGAGCCAATAGCGAGTGATTTGATCTTGTTGTTGTATGTATCGGCGACAAAAATGTTGTCGTTGGCTAAGTCGATTCCTTGCGGGTGTTGCAGAAGTGCTTCTTTGCCGACTCCATCGTAATCACCAAAATCAAAGAGGCCGGTCCCGACAAGGGTGACCACGCGTCCTTCATCAATCAACGCAGAAACGCGGACTGAGCTTGTCTCCGAGTCGACGAAGAACAACGCGTTGTTCGACATCTTTACCCCTGTTGGTTGCGCGAGACGTGATGAGTCTAGAAGATCATCGACGATATCTTCACCACCGTCTCCAGCAAAAGGGGCGATTTGCATCGACTCAAGGTCATATGTCCACAACTGGTGGAATCCTGCCATCGCGACATAGAGAATGTTTTCATTGCGCGCGATGTCGTAAGGAGAGTTCAAAGGGTGTTCTAGCGCATTGCCTCCAGAATGCCGATACAACGACTGCTCACCGGTGCCTGCAATGGTCGTCGCTGTGCCGTCTTCAGGATCGACATCAACAATGGTATGCGTGCCGACATCCCCGACTACGTAGTGCCCATCGAAGACACAAACACCCTGAGGGTCATCGAACAGCGGAGCATCAAACTTGCGATCGGCATAAACAGGTGAGTCTACGGACGCGAGTATTGACTCTTTTCCACCAATCTTCGAGAGAATCTTCCCTTCGAGGTCGGTGACTACCAGACTGTGATTGTTTGAATCACTGATTACGAGATTTCGTCGTTCTTGATCGACAGTGATTTTGCCCGGGTAACGGAGTACACCTGTCCGTTCAGCTTTGCGACCAAAACTTGTAGTGCCTTTGACCAGTGAACCCTCAGATTCGAATTCGCCAAGCATTTTGGCAATGATCCGGTCCAGCGTATCAAGCGGGAACTCACCTTCATGACGACCAATGACGTTACCTGACGGATCGATGAACATGAGGGTTGGCCACGCACGCGCTGCATACGACTGCCAGATCTGGAACCGAGCATCGTTTACCACAGGGTGATCGATCTTGTATCGATGAATTGCTTCAGCGACGTTCTCACCTGATTTTTCTGCCGTGAATTTCGCGGAGTGCACACCGATAACGGTCAACGAGTCGGCGTATTTCTCTTCCAGCTTCCGCAACTGCGGAAGTACGTGCATGCAATTTATTCAGCAGTAAGTCCAGAAGTGGAGAATTACGAGCCGGCCGCGAAGATCGGCAAGGGACACATCAGCATCGGCGTTGAACCACTCAAGCCCAGAAGGAAATTCCGGGGCGTGAATGGTCCCTTCGTATCTGCTTGACAAACTGCGCCCCCGAAAATGGTCGTAATAGACACCGAATAGGATGAATTATCTCATCCGTAACTCGCCATTTTTCGTAAACGAACAGTAATTACTATCGTTCTTATCCGTCGACGAACACTGGCTGGGTCCACGCTCGGGTGCCACGTGATGAGTACACCGTTGCTCGGACATAGCCGTCCAGTCTCGACGGTCGGTACGACGGGGAATTGCTCGTTGACTCGTGCAATAAACGGCCGTTCATACCCGTGAATAGGGTCGTGTACTTTGCCTGGATACCATCTTTAGGACTGGTTTCCGGGTCGATGTCGATTTTGATTTCTCGTTCGTTCGACGCCATGTCACCGATGTTTACCCCGGTTGATGCGTAAAACTTGCCATCAGACATCGCCTCAAAAATATCTTGTTGCGCGAGGTTGGCAGCTTTGACCTGGATCCAACCACGACCAGGGTTTGAGCGATTTGCGTTGAACTCACCTGTGTAGTGGTGAGCATCGTCAACTGCGATTCCCCACACCCTACGACCGTTGCTCAACAGACGATCCCAAATTCCGTCTGTACTTGCTCGTCCACCACCACCGGCGTTGTGCGTTTCGGGGTGGCCGTTGAAGACTTCCATGAACTTGTAGCCCTCAACCTGAAGCATCGCGCCATCGTCGAACGCCCACCGGAAATTTGGATGATTGATAGATGCCATTCCACCGGCAGCAATGATTCCTTCGACATTCGCTCGCATGGCGGTGACGATATCGGTGGATTCTGAAGCTTCGACCAATTCGTTCACACCGTATCCGTTCACATGAACAGGACCATCGGTATTGCGAGACGTGACCTCTTCACCTCTTACCAGCAACGGCCATTTCGCTTTCTCGGCTTCGGTGCCTTCAAGAATGGTCAGGTGGTTGTGGTCCGACAAACACAACCAGTCGTAGCCGTTCTCGTGATACCACTCTGCTACGTGTTCTGGTGATTCGTCACCGTCGCTATTGGTCGTGTGGGTGTGGAGGTTGCCTTTTAGCCATCGCTTTGTACTCATAAGCGGATATTACAGATCATGAGCCGATCAAGCGGGCGAATTGCGATTGACATTACGATGACTCGACGAGAGACTCCCGCCTATCAGCAATCAACTTTCAAGCAGGAGAGCCGACAGTGGCGAAAAGAAAAGTATTGATGACCGGCGCAAGCGGATACATTGCGTCACTCATGCTCCCAACGATGCGAGATTACTTCGATCTGGTACTGGCTGATGTAATAGACCGTGATCGAGACGGGAAGGTCGTTGAAGGAGTTCAAATTGCCGACTTCATCGACACTGACCGGTCAAAGTACGAACATTTATTTGAAGGCGTAGATGCGGTGATCCATCTTGCGTTCAAGCCACACACCCCACGAGGCGCTGAGGCTGTCACACCAATCATCGACAGATTCTCAAATGAACATGAAAACGTTCAAATGGCGAACAATATTTATCGCTCTGCCTATGACGCCGGTGTAAGACGCATCGCAGTCGCAAGCTCGAACCACGCAGCTGACTGGTATGAGCATTACCTGATCCATCAACGCAAGATGGACATGGTCCGACCAACGGACTTTCCCGTTTCCGACAACTTTTACGGTTGGGCGAAGGCGGCCTACGAGCTTCTCTCCTTCCCGTACGCATGCGGAATTTTCGGACGGAAGCTGGAAACGGTGATGCTCCGAATCGGTTTCACCCGACCAATCGTTGCCAGCGATTACACGTCAAAAAATTCGATGTCCGAGCAAACCAGCGGAGGTCTCGAGGAGTTCAAGCGAAATCTCGGGGCATTCATTAGCCCGAGGGACATTACTCAGCTCTTCACCAAAGCCGTTGAAGCCCCTAATATCGAAAACGAACACGGTGTTCCGTTTGTGGTCGCTTATGGGTGCAGTGACAACACTCGCCGCTTCTGGTCGCTTGAAACCGCCAGAAAATACCTTGACTATCAACCACAAGACGACACTGAAGTTCTGTACGCCAAAGAAGTCGCGCAGCTCATCACCGGAGATGGCACAAATGTCCGAGGTGGAAAAGTCGGGATTTAGCTTTTCGGTCTAGTAGAACGAAAATCGTTCCCGAATCATCTTTTCTTCGCCAATTTTCGCGACGATCTGATCGTGGACGTCTCGGTCCCACTCTCCGATGAAGCTGACCGCTGTCCCACGTCGCCCCATTCGAGCGGTACGGCCGATTCGGTGAATGTACTCCTCGATGTTTTCTGGCATGTCGTAGTTGATAACGTGCGAGATTGTCGGGATGTCGATTCCTCTCGCTGCGAGGTTTGTCGCAACGAGCATTTTCAAACTTCCATCCCGGAATGCCTTCATCACGCGGTTTCGCTCTGATTGAGACATCCCACCATGGATGCCTTTTATCGCGAATCCCTCGCGAGACAACCCTCTGGAAAGTCGGTCCACGCCAACCTGCATTTTTCGGAAAATCAGGATTTGCGAATCGTCATCAATGTTTTCTAGCACTTCGACGATGCCATCAGATTTGTCCTGCTCAGCTACGTCGTAAAATATCTGGTCGACTTCATCAACGGTCTCAAGTCCCTTGGTATCTGAAACCAGTTGAATCCACCGCGGATCCTCCAAATATCTGCGGATCAAACCCCGAATGAAGCCTGGAATCGTGGCTGAGAATAACGCCGTCTGGCGGGTTGAAGGCGTGCGACGAAGGATGTACTCCATGTCATCGGCAAACCCGATGTCGAGCATTTCGTCAGCTTCGTCCAGAACAGCGAATCGAATGTAGTTAAGGTCGAGTACTCTCCGATTCATCAAGTCTTTGATTCGTCCGGGTGTGCCTACAACGATCGGTGTGCCGTTTTCGAGAGCTCGAATCTGTTTAGCAATGGGTTCACCGCCATAGACGGCTGTGACTTCAACCCCCTTGAGGGATCCAATTGCAGAGAGTTCTCGGGTCACCTGCTGAGCTAGCTCACGGGTCGGTACAAGTACCAATCCCTGGACGTCGATCGAATCTGCTTCGACGAGTTCGCACATTGGGATGCCAAATGAAGCTGTTTTACCCGACCCGGTTACGGCTTGAGCAACGACATCACGTTTCTGGAGTGTCCACGGAATTGACGCTTCCTGAATTTCAGACGGACCTTCGTAGCCCATCTCAAGAAGTGAAGTGACAATAGATTTGCTGAGTTCCAGACCACCCCAAACCTGCGTGCCCTGCAATTCTGCGGGGACAGTTTGTCGTCTTGCCGGTCGACGTTCTTCTGAACGCCTGCGTATAGGCTTACCACTGACAGGTGTCTTTCTCTCTGAGTTGCGTCGTGGTCGACGTTCTCGACGTTCCGCTGAACGCGGTTCTTGCTCAGATCGATTCGATGGTCGTCGACGACGTGGCCGCTCGTCCGTTTCAGATTGGCGGCGCTTTCCTTCACCTCCGCGTTTTGAAGCCTGAGGTTTCTCGTTGTTAGAGCGACTTTTTCGAGGACGGTCTTGTGATTGATTGGGACGGTCGGAGGTTTTCTTGCGCCGTCGTTGATTCGCTGCTGGTTTCTTCGGTCGGGAAGGTTTTTCTAATTCGGAATTTTCGGAACGATCGTTTTCGGTAGAAACCAGACGCTTTATGCGTTGAAAGATACCCAGTGTTGGGGATTCCTGTTCTTGATTCGAGTTACTTATTAATTTTTGTCACTACAAGTTTACGGGTTAGTTAGGAATTTTCCTGCCGAGTTCTCACCCGATTGAGATTTTGGCAAAACTCGTCCAAACGTAAACAGGTAGTTTTTCCGTGATTGCCTGTAGCTTCGCTGGATGCGAATTACTTCACCAATTTCTTCCCCTGATCTCTCGAATTTTTCCACTCACTCACGATTGTTAATCGTCGGCCTGAGTATCTCGGTTGTCGTGTCCATTCTTTTGACTGTCTTCAAGGTTCCGCAGTTCGCACAGTTGGTACCGGTACTGCTAGCAAGTCTCATCGGAATAGTTGCGGTTAGAACGCTTCGTTCCAGCTTCAGACTGCAAACCGCAGAGTTACTTGAATTCCAGAAAGATCGTCTGTTGAATTTGAGTGCCCAAAGAGTGTTAGACGCTATTCGATCCGCTTCGAGCGCGTCGACTTCTAACGCGGACGAGATCCTGGCAAACGGAATTCGAACCGTATCCGGGCTGCAAGCAGCAATCACGTTTCGCTTGATTCCGTCCGATGGAGTGTTCTCAGCTTCTGGATGGAGCGCGGAAAAAGATATGGCAAGAGTTCGCCAGGAGTTCGAAGCGTTGGACGTTGAGACTCCAGGCATACAGAGCGTCAAACAAGGCTCCGCTCTTGTACTCTCCGGGCTCTCTACTGAATACACAGACCTGCCTGCTTGGGCAGAAGATCATGGATTTACGACCGGTCTTGTCGCACCGATAGTCCAAGGTCTGAACACGCAAGGATTCGTTTACGCATTTTCGAATCGAGCGGAACTGCCGAGTCTTGCTGAGATCGAACAGGTCGAACTATTTCTGGGGCTTTACTCAAAGCTTGGTCTCGCAAACGATGTAAGCCGTTCTTCAGCAGGAAATATTAGAGTCGCTTCTGAAGTAAAACACACTCCGCGTGTTGAAGAACCTGCACAAGTGCAATTTGATGGACTTGCACTGAATCCCTCGCTCGGACGTCTCACAATCGAAGACTACGACATTGCTTTGTCCCCGATAGAGGCTCAGTTGGTCGGGGTTCTTGCTTCGTCGGCAGGAAGACCGGTGTCTGCGGCTACTCTTTTGGAGCAGTGTTGGGATAGGAAGTCAGGAGCATCTGACAACTCTGTCGACGTAGCGATTTTCAGGTTGCGCAAGAAGCTGAGCAAAGCGCCCGCCGGAAAAAGACTGATCAAAACCGTCCGGGGAGCGGGTTATATGCTCCTTCCTCCACGAACAAACGGTGAAGCACCTGTAATTGCCGATTAAAGCATCAGAGGGTGACACCGAGGCGTTGGCATCACCCTCCAACACGATCCGGAATATCCGGATACAGATCTAGATAGCTGGCTGCAATTCCGGAATGCGACTTCCATCTCGCTCGCCAACGTCGAACAGGTCTTCGACCGAGGTCTTTGATCGACCCACACCAAAGTTTCCGAGCTGAGGTGCGGTAACAACTGCATCTTCATATTTGTTCAGGAGTACGGTTACTTCAATCCTCGAACCAAGCGACTGATCGTGCTCGACAGAAATACCAACATCTCCATGAACGGTGACCCACTCGTGTATTGTCGACAGCGTTTCTGCCACCTGCCCGAATGACATGGCGATTCCGCCACGTACCAGCAAAGTGGCCGAGTCAGCTTCCGAAAGTTGGGTTCCGTTTGAAACGGCGCTGACGACTGCGTCTCGACCTGCGTGGAGTGAAGCGCCTGTGCCCGAAACGACTACAGACGTCGATGATAGGCTCGGCCAGGATTGAGTGACCTGAGAGTGAGCGTTGGTTCGGTCGAACAAACGGTCAAAGTCTTCCATCGAGCTTTCGATTTCGTCCGCAATTTGATGCATCACATCACGGACGGTTCCGGCAAGATTTGCGACAGATGGTTGGTTCGCTTGCACTCCAACTGTGACGGTTGATGAGCGCTTCAACTCAGAGAGGGCTGTCTCAGCCGAGTGTCGACGGAAACGACCTTCGAAACCAAAAGGCATTATCGGGAACGCAACACACACAGCGTTTGTCGCTCGAACCGTGTCTGCAATGAGTGGAGCAACTCTGGCACCGGTGTCCCGTCCCATTCCACAAATGAGGTAAACGACATCAGCGTCGGCAACAAAATCACGCACGGTTGATTCGTACTCGAAGTACCAATCGTCTAACCATGAAGCTGACTTGACAGACACAGTCTTGCCAGAGATTGAGAAAGCTTGCTCGACCTCGCCTGTCCCTGGCTCAACGATCAGGCTGTTGAAACGAGTGTTGTCATTCGAGTTGATTAGCTCAGCAATGCGGTTTGCGGGCGAGCCAACCGCGATGATTTTGGCGGTTGACGGACGAGCAATGGTGGAAATGTTGCGCTGTGTCATTTGTGTCTCCGATTTATTCGATAACCACGACAATAGCACAATTGTTCTAATTAATTAAACAGTTTTAGAACATGATTTCGGAACACCTGTGCGAATTCACTCGCTAACAGGTAAGCGACAGGTTTCTTTGAGATCGGGATTGAACAGCCTACATTTCATTTCTCAAAAGTACTCAGCCCACCTTCACCATCAAATGACCACTCAAGCACTCCGACTCCCCGATGATTCACCTGCTTTCACGAACTTCAAAAACGGAAATGAAACTGCGCTTACTTACGAGCTGAAGTGGGTGGCTTGGCGTTGGTTGTGGGAAGAGATCGGCTGCAGAGCAATCGGCTTCGAAGTCCGGTTGGAAGGTCCGTTCGGTCGAATTGCTGACGTTGTCGGTTTAGCTCCAGGCAATTTCGTTTACCTGATTGAGGTCAAGTCATCTCGGAGTGATGCGAAACGTGATGACAAAAACGAACGAACAGTAAAGCGTCTTCAGGACAAGAAATCTGACATTGAATCAAGCGTCGCGCTGGCACGCGCCATAAACGGTCAACCCGAAACGGTATCTCGATCGGCAGACGATCTTGTGCGCACCGAAGAAAAACTGGCACGTGTCGACAAGCGACTAGAGACTATCTCGACAAAGTTCAACGACCCTGCATACCTGCGGTGCGCCGATTACCACTACCTGATCACGCAGGACCGACTCCTAAGAATTACGGAAATCCCCGATCAATGGGGATTGTTAAACGAGCGCGGCGAGATCGTCGTCGCAGCTCCGAAAAAGCAGGTCAAACGAGTCACAGCCCACGTATTGCGGGCAATCGCTCGCGCAAACACGCGTGACTTAATGAAAGCTGTTGACGTAAAAGTAGATCGCCCAGCGCGGAGCAACTAGAGAATTGTTCGAAGTCGCTCGATCGCTTCTTTCAGGTTTTCCTGAGAGTTAGCGAACGAAATTCGAATGTAGCCATCACCGTACTCACCGAACGCAGTACCAGCGAGCAGAGCAACACCCGCTTCATTTAGTGCCTTGTCGGCAAATTCTCTTGAAGACATGCCCGTGCCCCGGATGTTTGGGAATGCGTAAAACGCTCCCTTAGGGGTCGGGCACGTAATTCCAGGCAAAGAGTTTAGGCCTTCAACAACGAGGTTTCGACGCTTGGTGAACTCTTCCATCATTTCGCCAACAGAATCCTGAGGGCCTTCGAGAGCTGCAATAGCCGCCATCTGGCTGAACACCGATGTGCAGGACACGCTGTTGGTCATGAGTCGGGTTACAGGCTCAACCAGGAAGTCAGGGAAGACTCCGTACCCAAGCCTCCAGCCAGTCATGGCGTATGACTTAGAGAAGCCGTCAAGAATTACCGTGCGCTCTCGCATGCCGGGGAACTTAGTGATGGAAACGTGTTCCTGATCACCGTAGTACATGTCTTTGTAAATTTCGTCAGCTAGTACAACGAGGTCGTTCTCAACCGCCATTTTGGCAATCTCTTCGAGGTCAGACTCTGGAATAACACTTCCGCAAGGGTTGTTCGGCGAGTTGACTATCAGCAACTTAGTCCGCGGTGTAATCAGTGATCGCAGCTTGTCGATGTCGGCGTTGTAGCCGGTTTCTTCGTTTAGCTGCATTGGAACGGCCTTGCCGCCCATGTAGTTGATCATCGACTCGTAGATCGGAAAACCAGGGTTCGGGTAGATCGCCTCAGTACCCTCTTCAATGAGAGCCATGATGGTGAAGTACATGACGGGTTTTCCACCCGGTGTGACGATCACGTTGTCTGGAGAAACGTCGTAGCCCTGTCGCTCTGACTGGTGTTTGGCGATCGCCTCACGAAGCTCAAGCTGACCGGCCGACGCACCGTAATGAGTGAAGCCATCATCCAGTGCTTGCTTGGCGGCATCACGAATATGCTCAGGGGTGTCGAAGTCTGGCTCACCAATTTCGAGGTGAACGATTGATCGACCCTGGCGCTCCAATTCTTTTGCTTTGGCGAGGGTTTCGAACGCTGTTTCGGTACCCAGGTTTGCCTGTCGTGATGCGAGTTGAATCAAAACGTGACCCTATCTAAATAACATTGTGCGCCAGCGCTCGAAATAGCAGCAATTACCGCCCGTGGTACAGCATTCCGCGTGGATTCGAGCAACAAGGTGAAAATTCTCTGCCCAAGCTGGATGCGTGTCAACAATCCAGAGAGTAATCTCTGGTTCACCAAAAAGTAGTTTTCCATCACCTATTTATCAACACTTTCCCCCAACAAGACATGACAAACACACGAACCAACCGAATGAAGGCACTCATCAAAGACGGAAAACCCGCATACGGGGTGTCTGTGCAGTTCCCTTCCGCGGAAGTCGTGGAGATGATCGGAGAGCTGGGTTTCGACTGGGTGATGCTGGATGCTGAGCACGGATCGATCACGCCTGACAACATCGGACCAATGATCCTCGCTGCTGAAGTTCGAGGAGTTACGCCAATTGTTCGCCCGGAAAAAAACGATTCGTCTGTGATCAACAAGTACCTCGACCGGGGAGCAATGGGCGTCCAGGTCCCGCATGTGAACACCGCTGAGGAGGCACAGGCGGTCGTTGATGCGTGTTTGTACCACCCTGGTGGTAAGCGCGGTCTAGGTGGTGGACGGATGGCCGACTTCGGCTGGGGTGTCCCGACTTCGCAGTACGTCGAAGACGCGAACAACGAGATGCTCGTTTGCGTTCAAATCGAAGACGTGGAGGCGGTTGAAAACCTTGATGAGATCCTAGCCGTTCGGAACATTGATGTTTTCTTTATTGGACCGACAGATTTAGCGCAGTCGATGGGTCACCCCGGAAACAATTCGCACCCGGATGTGCAAAAAGTAGTAACCGAAACCTTCGACCGAATTCACGCTGCTGGCTTCGCTTCAGGCACGCCAAGTGCAGCTGAACAGGCAAAGAAAAATACCGAAGCTGGAATTCTGTACCACTACACCCACATTCCGACATTCATGAGCAGCTACGGTGACCACTTCATGAAAACAGTGGGTCGGAAGTCCTAGCGATTCATGAGCATGGATTACGCAGCGTGGGCACGCTGGTACGACATTTTTTACGCGGCAGCCGATCCAGGAGACATCGACTTTTATCACGGCTTGTGCGAGGCATCAGGTGGTCCGATTCTTGAGATTGGTGCAGGTACAGGTCGTATCGCACTTCCGCTCGCTCAAAAGGGACTGGATATTGTTGGCATTGACCTTAACAAGCCAATGCTTGAAGTGGCCGAGCGAAAAGCCAGGGAGGTAGCTCCCCTTGCTGGCAGCTTGAGGTTGATCGAAGCAGACATGCGGGATTTTCAGCTTGATCAGAAATTCCCGGTTGTAACCATTCCTGCCCGCACCCTGCTGCTTGCGACAACCGAAGCTGACCAGGAAACGACCCTGTGCAACGCAGCTCGTCATTTAGACAAAGACGGGACACTTGCGTTCAACCTTTTCTATCCAGACCCAGAAATGTTGGCTGATGATCCCGACGAAGAGTTTCTGCTTGAAGTCGTTGAAAAACCTGACGGCGGTCGCTACGTGCTGACCGCTAAGAACCACTTCGATACGGAATCTCAGATAAATAACGGCGTACAAATCGCTGAGGAACTGGACGCAAAAGGTGACGCGATCATCCGTGAAGAATTAGCTGTGGTTGTTCGTTACCTGCACCCGGAACAAGTGATCGAACTATGCGATCGCGTGGGATTGTCGGTGATCGAAATGTGGGGAGACTTCGAAGGAACTCCGATTTCCGAGGAGTCCGACGAAATAGTGGTTCTCGCACGACATTCTGAAAGCGTCGAAGAGATTTCCGTCGACTAAAAACCGGCCGTCTTGTCGCAAATGTTCATCAAAGGCTCGCCAGCTGCGAAAAGTTTGAGATTTGCCTTGAAAGTCTGTCGGCGCATCTCGTAAAGCTCGGGAGTCAACGCTGACGAATGAGGAGTCAGGATTACATTCGGCAAGGTCCACAATCTTGAGTTCTCAGGAAGTGGTTCTACCGCCGTGGCATCGAGCGCGGCACCAGCGATGTGTCCCGATTCTAATGCGTCACACAATGCTTCTTCGTCGACGATTTCTCCGCGGGAAATAACGATCACATAGCTGCCCTCAGGCATCAGGCTTAGACGTCGAGCATCGATGGTTCCACGCGTTGCGTCCAAGACCGGAGCAGCGATCACAAGGAAGTTTGAGACCTTGCATAGATCATCTAATCGGTCTAGATCCCAACATTCTTTGATCGACTCAGGAAGCTCGCTTGGAGCAGGATCGATTGCGTAAATGGTTATGCCGAAAGCTGAGGCACGTTCAGCAACCGCCCGACCAATCGCACCCAATCCAAAAATGCCAACGGTGGTGCCCGTTATTTCGGTGATACGAGAGTTGTATTTCTCGGTGTCCCAGTACTTGTTGCGTCGGTCTTCGAACGCTTCCTGGAAACGATGAGTCAGTCCGACCATTGCTCCTATTACGTGGTCGCCCATTGACGTCACATGAGTCCCAGGTGCGTTGGTAATCGGGACATCTGAATCAACGATGTTCTGGTAAGCGACGATCTTGTCGATTCCCATTCCCGGGCAAGCGATCCATTGCAGCTTCTCTGCTGCTGCGAATGCTTCACCGTTCGGCCACCCAAAGAATGCATCAGCGTCTTTGATCACTTTGGGATGATCCTCGGCGTCATAGGCAACAACGAACTCAATGTCGGGAAACGAATCAATTAACTCGTTGGCAAATTGAGTTCCAACGTGATCGGTTCCGATGACAATTTTGAGTTTGCTCATGAAGGTCTCCAATGAATTGCGAGTGAAGGAAATACTCTCACATCCTGCATAATGCGGCTATGAATCAACCTGAAGGATTCTCACAAAACGGGTATCAACCCGGCGATCATATTGCGATTCGGAACGTTTTTCGTGGTCGTGTTCAAACCGTATTTCCATCGATAGTCGTGGTTGATACACCGGAACTCGTAGTCACGTGGTTGCCGTTAGACACGCCAGTCCTGAACGGTGTCGATGATGCATCCGCTGATGTCGATAGTGGCAAGGGACACATATCAGCCGAGAAAATCGCCGCAAAATCGTGGGAGATGGGTGCGAGACGATGGCACACCGAGGGGACTTTGCGCATCAAGCATCCGCGATCGATGTGGTCACTGTGGGTGTTCTGGGAGCCCGGCATGGGAAGCATCAAAGGTTGGTACATCAACATTGATGCCCCGTACACACGATCGCATGTTGGTTTCGACACGTGCGACATGTTTCTCGACGTGATCATCAAGCCCGATCGCGAAAGCTGGTGGCTCAAAGACGAAGATGAGTTTGAAGATGCGATCAATGCCGGAATTTTCGACGAAAAATCGGCAGCAGAGGTTCGCAAAGCTGCCGAATCGGGTCTTCAGACGATCTTAAGCAACCGCCCGCCGTTCAATACTGTCTGGGCTGATTGGCGCCCCGACACGAGTTGGTCGCTTCCCCAAATTCCAGCCGATTGGGAGCGGGTCGATTAAGGCACAAGACACGAATTCTTAGTTCCCGCCCATCAACAGATAAAATTGTGCGATGCCTCAATCTGACGGAATATTTCGCATCGACGCAGGTTTTCAACCAACCGGTGACCAGCCAGCTGCTATCCATTCGCTCGCTGGCGGCCTAAATGAAAACCTGAAGCATCAAACTCTGCTCGGGGTAACCGGTTCAGGCAAAACCTTCACGATGGCGAAAATTGTTGAAGAAGTTCAGCGCCCTACCCTCGTGATCGCGCACAACAAGACGTTAGCAGCGCAGCTCTCATCAGAGTTTCAGGATTTTTTTCCTGATAACTCTGTTCAGTATTTCGTCAGCTACTACGACTACTACCAGCCCGAAGCCTATATCCCGCAGTCCGACACTTTTATCGAAAAAGAGTCAGACGTAAACGAAGAGATCGATCGTCTGCGCCACGCAGCAACACGGGCACTCCTCACACGGCGCGACACGTTGATAGTTGCGAGTGTTTCGTGCATCTACGGTCTGGGGTCGCCGGAGGAATATAAGTCTGTCGTCCTCACCTTGCGCAAAGGTGAAGAACCAGGACTTCGACGTGTAGTTCGCAAACTGATCGACATGTACTACGAACGAAACGACATGGAGATGGTCCGTGGTCGGTTCCGTTTGAGGGGCGACACGCTCGAAATTATGCCTTCGTACGAAGAGCTTGCAGTCAGGGTGCAGTTCTTCGGGGATGAAGTGGAACGAATTACAGAGCTTGACCCGCTCACCGGTGAGGTGCTTGCCGATCTCGACCACATCGACATATTTCCAGGCAAACATTTCGTCACGCCGGAGGACCAGCTAAAAGAAGCACTCGCAGACATTGAAGTCGAATTGGGTGAACGCCTCGACATTCTCAGGTCTCAAGGGAAACTTCTCGAAGCACAGCGATTGGAACAACGGACCAATTTCGACCTGGAAATGCTGCGCGAAACCGGTTCGTGTCCCGGAGTCGAAAACTACTCACGCCCGCTGGGTCGTCGCCCTGCGGGTTCAGCACCGTGGACTTTGCTCGACTACTTCCCTGACGACTTTTTGATTTTCATCGACGAGTCTCACATCACGCTCCCTCAAATTCGAGGGATGTACCGAGGCGACTACGCTCGTAAATCGACATTGGTTGACTACGGATTCCGGCTTCCTTCTGCGATAGACAACCGACCTCTTTCGTTCGAAGAGTTTGAGGACAGAGTCAACCAGATTGTCTACGTTTCCGCGACTCCTGGAGACTACGAAGCTGAACACGAAGAACGACGCGCCGAACAAATAATTCGACCGACTGGTCTCGTGGACCCAGAGATCGTGCTGAAACCAACTGAGGGGCAAATCGACGATCTGATAGCTCGAATCCAGGAAACCACAGCCAAGCACGAGCGCGTGTTGGTGACCACTCTGACCAAGCGTATGGCAGAAGAGTTATCTGACTACCTGCGAGAGCTAGGTATCCGTGTTCAATACTTACATTCTGAGATCCAAACGCTTGAACGAACAGAGATACTTCGAGACTTGCGATTAGGTGTGTACGACGTCGTCGTTGGAATCAACCTGCTGCGAGAAGGACTAGATCTGCCAGAAGTTTCGCTGGTGGCAATTCTGGATGCGGACAAAGAAGGTTATTTGCGATCGAGTACATCTCTGATACAGACGATTGGACGTGCTGCTCGGCATGTTGACGGCAAAGTTGTCATGTACGCGGATCGAGTCACCGATTCGATGAAATACGCGATCGACGAAACGAACCGCAGACGAGAGATTCAGAGCGCTCACAATGACGCTAACTCGATCGTGCCAATGTCGATCGTAAAGGAGGTCAAAGACCTTACGTCACAAGTGCGGCAGGTTGCCGAAACCAAAACTCCTTATGTCACACCGACTGCTTTGCCGAAGAATGATCTTGTCCGCCTCGTGAAAGATCTGGAAAAGCAAATGAAGCAAGCAGCCCGAGACCTGGAATTCGAAAAAGCGGCTATGTTGCGTGACCAGGTATTAGATCTTCGCAAGGTGTTGGTCGACCAAGGTGATTCGGTCGACCCCGAACCCGCCAAGGAAGTCGACCTCGCTCCAACGGTCGAAGACGGCGTACCTGAAGAGTTAATTGGCGCAGATTAACATCCCGTAATTCCTTACCTCTCTGGTAGACTTATTCCCTCGTTATCTGTGATCGAATCAGATCACGCTTGAGTTCATAGCTCGGAGAAGTTGATGGCAGACACCGCAGTGCTCGATCAGGACACGATCATCGAGGCACTAAAAGACGTTTACGACCCGGAAATCCCGGTAAACGTTGTGGATCTTGGTCTTATTTACACCGTTGAAGTCGCAGACGGCGACGTCCATGTCGAGATGACCCTCACGGCGCCAGGCTGTGGAATGGGTCCGTACATCGCCCAGCAGGCCGAATGGCGAATTGCTGAAATCGACGATGTAGAAGATGTTCAAGTTGACGTGGTTTTCGACCCGCCCTGGACTCCGGACATGATCACCGACGATGGCAAACGCCTCCTAGGTATCGACTAAAACTCTCTCCTCTGTAATTAACCGAATACTCACCACCGCGTCAGATAACAGCGCTTACAGATATGTCAGAACCTCGAAAACTAACCCCACAAGAAGAAGCTCGACTCGCCCAGGTTCGAAAAAATTTCCAGGAGCGACGACGCCTCACAGAGGCCCTTGGTGGGATTGGCACGAGGATTGGGGTTTATTCCGGCAAAGGTGGAGTTGGTAAAACGACCGTCGCCACGAATCTATCGGTAACTCTCGCCGCTCAAGAAAAGGATGTGGCCCTTTTCGATTGCGACATCGACTGCCCAAACGTTACTCGAGTACTTCGTATCAGCGAAGGTCCAACTCAAAACGGCGAAAAACTTGTTCCACCGTCACGATTTGGCGTCAAAGTGATGTCGATGTCTTTCTTCCAGGACAACGAAGATGAAGCCATCGTCTGGCGGGGGCCGATGATTCACAACGCCATCAACCAGTTCCTCCACTCTACGGAATGGGGTGACCCCGACTATCTCGTCGTAGATCTTCCGCCCGGCACCTCTGACGCACCGTTGACGGTTATGCAAACGCTAAACCTGGACGGGTTCGTGATCGTCACGACTCCTCACGAGCTCGCTGTTCTCGATGCAAAGCGTTCGATCAACATGATCAAGAAAATGAATCTCAAAGTCTTTGGGATCGTGGAGAATATGTCTGGGGGTGTCTTCGGAACAGGTGGAGGGCAAGCGTTAGCCGAAGAAATGGGTATCCCATTCCTAGGCGCAACCACGATGAGTGCCGACTACCTGAACTCAAAAGCACCAGCCTCGCTCGAATCAGATGAAGTTGCTGCCGATTACAAGCAAATTTCCGAAAATTTGAAGGCCCAGATCGCTGCTAAGACGCAGGGTTAAGCAGCTCTTCTTCAACCGTTGGCAAGTACACGTCGGCTGTAAACATCACGCCACAGCCAGCGCACTCCCAGAGCAGATCGAGCTGCCGTGTAATGTCATTTGATCCACAATTAGCGCAGTGAGAGGCATCGATCAGACGTTTATTTTCTTCTGAACCTTTCAGTTCGTCCCGGGATATTCGGTGTAGCACTGGAATTGAGACGGTCAACGCTGCCAGCAGTATCGAAATCAATCCGATAATCCTGCCTATCCAATCGGCATCTCCACTCGGCACTGTCCACAGAATTACAACGATCATCACCGAAAGCACCGTTACGAGGCTGAACGCAGCTCGCATAACCCATTTGTATCTCTCGGCTACCGCAGCTAGAACAATCAAACTCGAGTAAGCCGTTGCGAGCGCAAAGGTAAACACTGTCCCAACGATCCTCGCGAAGTTGCCACTCGATAAATCAGTCCATACTAAGATGATCAACAATGCGAACAGGGTGATAATCAACACTATTCCGGCGTTTGGGACGTTACCGAGGAGACCGCGTTCTCGTGCGGGAAGCATTGCCAGCGATCCGACGCTTGCGGCAGAAATGCTCAACGAAGTCATGAGCACCTTAAATTGGGTTTCGCCAAATTCACCAGCGAACAGAGCGAGGATTCCGAGTGCGGCGTTTACGAGGACCGATGCGAAAAATATGAAAAGTGCGATCTTCTTTGGAGAGTCGAGCACTTGTTACTCCTTTCTGTCTGCGTCAGTCAAAATTGCGGTGATCGTATCTTTGAGGTGACGTGATCGGTCTATTGTTTCATTACGTTCATGACCAATTGATGACTCGGCTATTTGTGTGAATGTGTCTGCCGCTCCCTGGTGAATTTTCGGGGTGGCTCCTGCGGACTCAAATGTGTCCGCTATCTCATACATCTCGCCGATCCAGCGGAACGCCCTCGTTGAAATCGTATTTACCCCGTTCATCCCCTTCAGGGTTCCTGGTTGGCTGTCTTCCAGTTCCGCAATCAAGTCATCGAAAAGATCTAGCGATTGCGCGGTCATCAGTGTCGAGGAATACAACGCAGCGACTCCTTTTGTGAGTGCGGCGTAGACCATTTTCAGTCCCGATGCCCTGCCAATTGGACCGTCCAAAACCGGAACCAAGATTCCTTTGCCATCGAGCTCAGCAAGGACTTCGGCATAGGGTCCTGATGCGTAAAACTTGGGCACGGCCCCATTTCGCGGCGTACCGCCAATAATTCCGGCATCGATGTACTTGATATCTGCGTCAGAAACGATCTCACCAATCTTTAGACCGGTGTCGGGAGAAACGGCGTTGCAATCAGCGAAGTAAACCGAGGTGTTGTTTCGACGCACGGATGCGGCAAGTTCTTCAGCAAATGAAACCGCTTCGGAAGGAACCATGATGGAAAGGATCAGATCGCTCTTCTCCACCAAGTCATCAAGCGAACCAGCGTCCTTGATTCCCTGTTGTGCCGCACGTTCTTTAGACGCGGCGCTCCGCCCCTGCAATGAAGTCCAGACATCAAACCCATTCTTTGCCAGCACGCCGCCCACACCGCTGCCCATATCCCCAGGACTCATCACACCAATGCTGTTGATCGCCATAGCTGACCTCTTTATCTATTACTTCACGCGGGACCGATTACTATCAATTCTGATCCCGTAAGGATTTCAGGTTAAAAGTCTAGGGTCCGGCTGCTACCGGACCCTGACCTACAAGCCTACAGATTCGTGAATTAGCCTTTTACGGCTTCTGCAATTGCTTGCCCAACGAGTTCAGCTTCACCTTCGCCAAGACCAAACACGTGAAGCTCCAGTCGGGTTTCTCCGTCTGGTACGCGCGTCCAAATCGATGGATCGCCGTTCTTCAGTTTGTCGACAAGATCTTCGTTCGTGAACCCGACAACATCTGGGTCGAGGCTAACGAATACACCGAAAGGTTGATGTCCCATGATGTTGGTGTTGAGCTCAGCAGTAACTCCCGGTAAACCCTTGAGTGGAGTAATGATTGCCTGAGACTGTGATTCAGCCGCAGAGAGACGCTCTTCATGGTTTAGAGTGAGCCAACGCTCTACTGCCGCTACAACTCCCATGATTTCCTGTCGGTCGATTTTGTGAGGTCGCCCTACGCCACGAATTCGACGAGTCTCGTACCCGACGAAGGAGTGGCGCCCAATGGCGTCGATCACTTCTTCGGTTCCAAGCGCAAACCCGGTCGAGTGGGGTGCTCCCATGTACTTCGCAGCAATGCACTGAAAGTCAGCGCCCATCTTGACATACTTTCCGAAGTTTTCGAGAGGGTAAATCTGACCGGCAGCATCGACCGAAACAGGCTTACCTGCATCGTGTGTAATCTCAATTACCTGCTCCAACGTGAGAACCTTGGGATCCACTGGTCGCTGTTCGTAGACGACATAGTGAACTGCCGCTGTTCGATCCGAAATGCCATTCCGAAGATCATCCTCTGTCGTGCCGTTCTCATCGCCGATTTCGACTAGCTTTGCTCCCGCAAGTTCGAGACATCGGTCATACCAGTAGCGCTGCCTCTTCTGGATGAGAATTTCGTTCGGCATGCCCGTCGTATCGGGCAGTTGTTGGATCTTTTCATCGTCTGTTCCCGCCATAAATGCGGCAGTAGCAAGGGTGAGGGCGGATCCAGCGCCGGAAGTTATGTACGCTGCAGGGACGCCAAGCATTTCGGCAAGTCGTCCACCGGCAACCTTCTCAAGTTCGATCAATGGGATATATGCCGAATCGGCAGCATCCATGGCGTCTTTAACTTCGGCGACTGGGGTTGATCCTCCGAGCAACGTGACGCTTCCGGTTGCGTTGATTACCGGTTTTGCGCCCATTTCTTTATAAATAGCGCCCCAGTCTTGCATGGTCAATTGACACCTCGATATCAGTTCGTGCGAGAGCGTTCGCTCCTGTATTCAGGGTGCGCAATATAACTCGGTTGTTCCGAGTCTGCACGAATTTCAAGGCGAGAAATACTCGTTTGTCACAATCTGGACGTCTGGCAGGTTGTACCATTCGCTGACTTTTCGCAGTTCTATTCGCGTTCCAACTATTAATGCCGTTCGAATCCACCCAAGTAACCACTCAATCCGGCAAGGTAATTCTCGCTTCAGCATGGGAAGGTGCACCTGACGCCGGACCGTTGTTGGTAATTTCAGACAATCCGGATGTCGATCGCTGGATACCAGTGGCGGATGTGATTACGCCTGACAGATACCTTGTTCACGCCCAGGTTGATTCAAGCCTGGATTTGCTTCACTTGATCTGGGAGTTTGGGGAACCTGTCGACCTGGTTTCTGATGGACCAACAGCAACAACTCATTGTTCGGACTTGATCAAAAGTGCTGCTGGGTCTGTGTCATCATTCACTACTATCGACGCCGTACCAGCTGGTCTCGTTTCTTCGGGGGGCCATGCGCTGCCAATGATGATATTCAGAGGGCGCCAAAACGGATTGTTGACGCACGAGGACTGTGTCGAAGTTCATGATGCACTGAGGAACTCCTTACTCGTGGAGCCCGAATATTGTTCCCACGATGCTGTTGACACAAACCCGGAAGCTGTCGGTTCGGCGTTGAACATGTTTTTAGAAAGACCGAATTCGAACGGTAAGGACCCCTGGGACGATAATCCGGTCGACCCTACCCAGCTATAACGCAGTTCCAAGGGCTGCTTTTAAAGACCGTCTACACCGACTTCAAATCGTTGTAGTAGACCGGCGTCCTTAACTGTCACGAAAATTGATTCCGAACCCAGGGCGCCGAACGCAACGTTTGTGGGTTCTGCTCCTGCGACAGGAATTCGATCTATGACTTCGCCATCCTTTGAGACAACGGTAACGTCACCTTGTCCTACAACCGCCGAATAAATTGATCCGTCAGAGGCAACTGCGAACCCGTCACCACCTACAAAACCTTCTCTCAATGGTGGTTTGGTGCGATCAACAAGATCGGCAAACTGGCGTTTGTTACTCAAACTGCCGTCTTCGTTCCAGTCGTATCGCCAGATCAGACCGTCACCAGTTGTGGTCACAAACAGTGAGTTGTCGGGTCCGAACCCTATCCCATTCGCGAACTTTAGACCGCTATCGAGAACCATTATCGACATGTTGGTAGGATCGATTCGATAAATGCGACCGTCGAAGTCGTAGCTCGGCCTATCAGCGGGGGCGAGTTTCATGAAGTCCGGGCGGAATACACCTGAGTCGGTCATGTAGATCGCGCCATCAGGTCCGAATACAAGATCGTTTGGAAACAGGAAATCCTGTCCATCAACTGATGTGAGCATGATTTCGACGTTGCCTTCTAAATCCAATTTCAGCAGAGAAGGCGGGTTTACGGACTCTGCGACCCATAGAAATCCCGTTGGATCAAGCAACATTCCGTTAGGCCTACCGGTCTGTGCCAGCACCTTTTTTCCATTGCCGTCTGAATTGATGAGAGAGACGTGACCGGTATCTGGACTCATTTCGACAACACCCCATCGACCATCAGGAAGAAGAACTGGTCCTTCCGGTTCGCCCAGTCCCGAATAAAAAGTTCGTTCAGACATGTTTTGTTCCCGTTGATCGTTGACGCGTGTTGAAGTTTTCTGATTCGACATCTTAGACAAACGTAGATGTATACGGAGTCTCGTAGTAATCTAGACACGTTGGTGTGATATTGAAATTGACTCTTGTCATACGGATTCAATCTACGAAACCAACGTCTAGCACAGTGGGTGTGGCGGCAGTCGCGCAACTGCGTGGCTGGATCGGCATGCCGATCCGCTGTAATCAGCGCAAAACCTACCGCCGGACGCACAAGGTGAGAAAAATTGAAAGTTCTATTTCTAGAGGACGTACGTCCTACCGCACGAGCTGGTGACGTCAAGGAAGTCAAAAATGGCTTCGCTCGAAACTACCTGATTCCTCAGGGTCTCGCAGTTGTTGCCAGTGAGCACGAACTCCGACGCACCGCAGGACTCCGACAGCAGGCCGAAGAACGACGCGCTGCTGAGGCCAAAGAATGGCAGGATGTTTCCGACGCATTGAAGGACCAGAAGGTCAAGATCGAGGTTCGAACAGGACCTACCGGTCGACTTTACGGTTCAGTCACCAACACCATGATCGCTGCTGAGCTCGCAAACATGACCGAGCGCGATATCGACCGAAAAGGAATTCAAATTCCTGCCCCGATTCGCGTGGTTGGCGAGTACAAGATCCCGATCCGGTTCGTTGAAGGTGTTTCAACGACGCTGATCGTTGATGTCGTTGCTGATGATGCTTCGCTCGAGCTCAACCGACAGCTTGAAGAAGTTGAAGCACTCGTTGAGGCCGAATCTGACGTCCTGGACCCGACGTTCGAAGACGTTCTCGCAGCTGCCGAGGCGAAGATCGACGCTGAAGGTTCTGAGGAATCAGAAGATGAATCGGGTTCAGAAGAGTCTGAGGACTCTGGTGAGACCGAAGCTGACGCTGAGGAAAAGACAGAAGAGTAAAAACACTCCAAAAGTCCTAATGAAATCAGACACCCCGGGTTACAGATCCGGGGTGTTTTGTTTTAACTTTTATGGCGTTTCTCGGATCGAATTTCTCATGCTGAAAACGCACACCAAAAAAAGCGATGGGAAATTAGAGAAATAACGGGTTTTCACATTTGGGAAACACCGATATAGTGCCTTCATCTTGCAAGCCGACAGACTCCCACCACACGACCTAAACGCCGAAGAATCTGTCCTCGGTTCAATCCTCATCGATGGCTCGACGATCACCCGAATTACCGGGCTAATTTCTGCCGACGATTTTTATCGCGAAACCAATCGCATTTGTTTCGAGGCTTTTTACTCGCTCATGGAGCGCGATGAAGCAATAAACCAGGTCACAGTAACGCACGAGCTAGAGAATCAGGGAGTGCTGGAAGAAGTCGGTGGAGCTGCGTACCTGTCACACCTTGTGACCGTCACACCAACGTCGATCCACATCGAGCATTACGCAAATCTTGTTCACAAGACTGCAACGATGCGTCGTCTCATTTCGGCGGCAATCGAAATCGCTGACATTGGTTACGCAAATGATCCTGACGTGGACACCGCCCTTTCCGCGGCTGAAGACACTCTGTTTGGCATACGCCAGGGTTCGCAAAACCGCGATTTTGTCAGTCTTACTGAATCTTACGAACCGTTTCTGGAACAAGCATCCCCTCTCGATCAACTTGATGGAGAGTTAGATCGAGCGCCGATTGTCACTGGATATAGGCGATTGGATGAAATCCTCGTCGGTGGTCTGCAACGTTCAGACATGGTCGTTCTCGCAGCCCGTCCATCAGTTGGTAAATCGATGATGGGTTTGAACTTCAGCTTGCACGCAGCAAAGGCTGGATTCTCCGTCGGAATCTTCTCCCTCGAAATGGGGCGCGACCAAATCGCTTCCCGTCTTCTTGCCGCCCAATCTCGGGTCAACATGCAGAAAATTCGAAGCCGAGTGCAGTCGTCCGCAGAACAAGACCAGGTGGTTGACTCGATTGGTCTGCTTTCAGACCTGAGGATCTTCGTCGACGACACTCCGTTCCAAACTGTTGCTGAAATGCGAGGAAAAGCCCGCCGACTACAAATGGTTCACGGGCTCGATTTCCTCGTAGTCGACTATATGCAGTTAATTAACGGAGGTAACTCCGGTGGCAGAGACGGGAACCGTGCCCAGGAGGTTTCGGAGATTTCTCGCCAAATGAAAGCTATGGCGCGTGACCTCAACATTCCGGTACTGGCAATTTCGCAGTTAAGTCGTGCCGTAGAACACCGAACCTCACACCGACCAATGCTTTCTGACCTCCGTGAATCTGGATCCATTGAGCAAGACGCTGACGTTGTGATGTTTATTCACCGTGAAGACAAGTTCGTCACAGAAGAGGAGTGGAACAGGTCGCACCAGGGCGAGCCATACCCACGGGACCGGGCTTCATTGATCATCGCAAAACACCGGAACGGTCCTACCGATGAAGTCGAAATGAGGGTCCGCGACTCAGTTGGCGTATTTGAAGAGTTGAGCTTCCAGGCGCAACCGGCGCCTAGATTCGCACCTGCTCCAGGGATGGCACGATGAACGATGGATTCCCGAGAGGGGTCCAGTTCACACCAGTTCCCGATCCGCTCCTGGCATCTTTACTAGAAAACATCGACTCTATTACTGAGTTGAAGGTGACTCTCCGTGCGATTCACTGGTTGCACAAGAAGCGGAGAGTCCCAGCATCGATTTCGATAAACGACCTGCTGTCAGATCGAACTGTTTCTGCAATGCTCGACGCTGACTCAGAAGAACTTGAGCAAGCGGTTTCGGACGCTCTAACCACAGCATCAGAGCGTGGTGTGTTCATCCTCACGAGGGAAAATGATTCAACTCGTATTTACCTGAATACCGAACCGGTTCGACGGGCATTGGCCAACACCGATATCGAGGTTGTTGAATCAACTCACGGAATTAACGAGACCTGGCCGAGTGTTGATGCCGCACATGGCAAGGATTCGATTTCGAAGTCGTTCGAACTGAACATTGGCCCAATAACGCCAATAATTTCGGAAAACCTTCGTACTGCATTGGAGAGTCATCCAGAGGACGAGGTTCAATTAGCGATACGAAAAGCCGTTGAGGCCAACGCTAGGAGCTGGAATTACATTGCGGCTATCCTGCGCACATGGGCAGTAGAAGGCAGACCAGAGGAGCTGGACAATGGACCAGATGGAACCGCTGAGCGAGATCTTCAAGAGGATAGGTCAGACAGGTTCTACGAGGAGTACCTCGAGCGACAACGAGCTCGAGGTGCAAGATAACCCCGAAATCCACTGCGACATTTGTGATGACAAACGTTGGTTTATTGTCGCGCCTTCTGAAGATGCACCGCCATCCGCTCGATCAGTAGTCGCATGCGAATGCCAGGAGCGAGTTTGGGGTGTAAAAACCGCCGATAGAATTCGTGAATATTCCGATCTCGGTCCGCTGGAACGTCTCACGTTCGACACTATCGAGCTAGGGACACGCGACGTATTTTCTGAGCCATCAAGTTTCCGAGAGGCTTATCACGTCGCGCAAAGATTCGTTGCAGATAGGCAAGGCTGGCTCGTAATTTGTGGCCCCTCTGGAACCGGTAAAACCCACCTTGCAGCCGCTGTAGGGAATGAGCTTGTGAATGACTCTCAACCGGTCAGATTTGTTTCCGTGCCAGATCTTCTTGATCACCTGCGGTCGGCATTTGACCCTGCGGTTGGTGCCCAATACGACGATGTGTTCTTGCAAGCCATCGAAGCTCCGGTTCTTATTTTGGACGACCTTGGAGTCCAGTCATCAACAGCATGGGCTGATGAAAAACTCGATCAAATCCTGACCCATCGGTACAACCGGCGACTGCCTACTCTCGTTACCACATCAAATCGCTTCGACGAATTGGACGAGCGATTGCGAACCCGGTTGGGTGATCCGTATTTTTCGACCGTCGTGCAAATCAAGCCCGGTTCAGGCGCTTCGGAAATAAAAGACTCCGGACTTGGGCGACGTCTTGCTGAAACGATGACGTTTGATTCTTATTTGATCAAGGGATCGGCAGGTGCGACAGCAGCCCAACGGCGTTCACTCTCGGAAGCCTTCGATGCTGCCAAAGTGTTTGCCGAGCACCCATCTGGATGGCTCTATCTTGCCGGACCAACGGGCGTTGGTAAGACGCACCTGGCGGCGGCAATCGTAAATGAAAATGTCGCTCAGGGCCGGGAAGTGCTGTTCCGCTTTGTCCCAGATCTACTGGACGATCTCAGGCGCTCGTACGGACCCAGCGGGGGACAATCGTTCGATCATTCGTTCAAACAAGTTAGGGATGTTGATCTCCTGATTCTGGATGATCTAGGTTCCGAGGCATCAACCGCATGGGCAGAAGAGAAGTTATATCAACTCATCGTCCATCGTCATGACCTGATGTTGCCAACAGTATTCACGAGTCGAACGGCTCTCGAAACGATTGGAGAGGGTGAAGCACGTATCACGTCACGCTACTCGGAAGCTATCGTTTCGAGGTTATGCGACGCGAATGTTGTTGCAGAACGTTACCTGAGCGCACCTGATTTCAGGCACAGAGGTGCAACACCTCGCCCGGGTCGTAAGCGAACAACGCATAAGTAACAGTGGATCTGCCCGACAACGGCGATTGCATATTCTGCAAAATCGTCAACGATGACGCCCCTGCCAACTGGGTCTCCAGGCCTTCTGAAGGATTGAAGGTTTCCTGCTTTCACAACCGGTTGAAGTGGGAGCGAGTGATGTTGCTCATCGTGCCAGATGAACATATGACTCAGTCCGAGTTCTGGTCATCACCCGTACTCAATAACGCAGCGAAACTGGCAGTGAAAGTTGGTGACGCGTATTGCGCCGAGGATGGATACAGGGTGATCTCGAATTTCGGTCGAGTCGCCCATCAAAGTCAGGTGCATGCCCACTTGCACGTCGTGTCTGGAGCATCCACTCAAGTTCAGAACGCCTCCGCTCCAAACGTTCTTTCAGAAAACGGCGCGACTGTTGTGACTCAATACGAAATTCCTGATTCACCTACTAGTATTGAAGTGTCTGTCGAAGACGTAGCTACCCAAAGAGATTTGTACGAGGGTGGCCAGATTTTGGAAGCAGCTGATGCCGCAATGACGTGGGGTGCGCAAAACTCATCGCAAGGATTCAGACTCCTTTCGAGTTTTAATCCAGCAAGCGATCAAGAACCCAAACCAGGCATGAACGAAAACGGGCTGTTTCTACTTGGTGGCGGACAACTTGGACTATACGTCTAGACGAAGCGAGCAGCCGCCATGGTCGCGACCGCAATGCTTACTATCACCGTGTTCAGGTAACTAAGCCGTGACAAATTTCGACGATAGCGGTCGAGTTCATCAGTTGAGACATTTCCAGCGTCCAAGCCGCGCCTAAGCTTCGCCGAAAAGGCACCTGCTCCACCGCTGATAAAGAATGCAGCTAACGACAGGATGAGTCCGGTGAGAATCATATTGCCCCAAGCGTTTGATCCCAACTGGGAGAAACTACGCCCTGGGGTCATGGAGACCAAAGCGAAACCCGAAAGCATAGTCACAACGGCCGCTCCAGTGATCCAGGCGGAGTTGAGTTTGCTCGTGAGATTCAGGAGTTGACCTTCGAGTTGAGGACCTATCGAACGAACTCGGGGTTCGAGGATAAGTGCGAGGTAAATCGCGGCCCCGACCCAGAATGCTCCAGAGAGCACATGGATGAACCTTGTAATTACTAACGGAACATCCACGCGCTAATTCTCCAGGGTACTTATCTACTAAACGTGCTGTGCTAGCGCCATTGTGACGACAGCGATAGTAACGAGCACTGAAGCGATCTTTGTCAGCAACATTGCTCGTGCTTGGAGTCGTGCAATCTCAGCGACCTGTTCGGGAGTTGGTAGGCCTTGCAGAATCGCACCAAGGTTCATGATCTTTTTGCTGGTGAAAACACCTGTGGTCCCAACTGCGTAACCGAGAACCGACAAGAGAGCTCCAATCCAGATCATGGTTCCCCAATTTGTCGACCACAGGAAATCAAACAAAGGATCTCGAACACGGAATGCCATGATCACACCGAAAATTATCGTCATCCAAGCTGAAGTGTGGAATAGCATCACCATCGGTTTGACCATGTTGCTCATAAGTACCCCGGCATGAGGAGGACCCATCACCTTCAATGCAGGTTGAAGAACCCAGCCGAAAAATACTGCGCTTCCAACCCATACGACTCCTGGAACGATGTGCAAAAGTCGGAGAATTGCGATTTCAGCGTCCATCTAATTATCAACCCTAACGTTTCTGAAGTTTCGTCGGCGCCGGAAGCTTACCATCTTGGCTTGGCGTAATTCGGGAAGTTGTAGCCCGTCCATGAACCATCCCGAGGTTTTGCATCTGGGTCCAGAGAAAGAATCATGTGCTTACGGTTGTCAGGCGGACCTTGCAGGGCTTGCTCCGCTCGTTCGGCCAGCTTATCTTCATCGATTTCGACGCCAAGTCCGGGAGCATCTGGTATTTCCATAAAGCCATCTTTGAATTGGAGTTTGTCACCCTTGATGATGTCACCATCGGTGTCTGTCCATGGGTAGTGACTGTCGGCCTGGTAGTTCAACTCTGGCGTAGCAGCGCACGCGTGCAGCATCGCAGCTTGTGAAATGCCGAGTGCATTGTTTGAGTGTCCGGACAATCCCCAACCCATCACGCGACAGAGAACACCGGTTTCCTTGTAGGCAAGTATTCCGCCCCAGTGATGGTGATCGCCGAGTATGACGTCGATTCCTTCAAGTTGAGCATTTGGCTTTACGTGTGAGAAGGCAGAAACACACATATTCGAAGCTGTAGGAATATCCGTGTGTTTCTTGAGTTCAGCGTGATCAGCAATCGAGTCTGTTGGGTCTTCGAGATACTGCGGTTCGTACTGTTCGATTTCTTTGGCAACCCGGATCGATGTATCAATTGACCAAACAGCATTCGGGTCGATGCGAATCTCGTAGCCATCCTGTTTCGGGAATCGCTTGCGAAGAAGTCGGAAGGTTTCGATATCGACATCAGGGTGGAAGAATCCACCTTTTATCTTGAGAGCCTTGAATCCGTATCGTTCGACGAACTGTTCCGCCTGATTGAGGAATCCTTCAGGATCGAGTGCCTCCTGTGTTGCGATCTCGCCCTGACCATTCTCGTCAGCGAACTTATAGAACAAGTAGGCAGCCCATTCGACTTTGTCTCTTGCCCGACCGCCAATGTAGTCGCAGAGAGGCAAGCCAGCTTGTTTAGCTGCGGCATCGAGCAGAGCAGTTTCCACCGCAGCCCACGCCCTTGAGGTCCCTTTCCAGTTGAGCCGTGCAATTGTCATTTGGCGAGGATCGTGTCCTTCGATCCATGATCGGTTGGATTCGACTTCTGAGGTCACATCGCTGGAGGTTTCACCTGCACCTGTGTACCCGTCATCCGTTTCGATTTGAACGATCGTGCGAATACGGTACGACTCGTGAACTCCCGTGCTGTTGAGCAACGGCTGATCGTGCATTGCTACTGGTGTGGCTTTCAGCTTGGTGATCTTCATTCGTGCAAACCCTCAGGGTACTCATTAGGCCGTTCATTCAGCTTCGCTGGGAATTCTGGCACCTCGGCGAACATTGTCAACGGGAATATGAGTCGTTTGAACCGTTGACACCGTAGAAGCCACAGCGCAACATCGCCCGAAATACCCGAACTTACTTCACTGGAAATTATCAACGCATGAAAATCACAAACGTCGCAGTGTTCCCGCTCGTTAGTCAGCGCCCCGAGCTACGGGTCGGCAAACCGATCCATCCAAGTTGGTGGGGCTACGACCAAACGCTAATTCGAATCGATACTGAAGGCGGAATTTCGGGATGGGGCTGCACCGGCGTTCGGTGGGAGATGGCAGAGGCAGTCAAAAAAGTTCTTTGGCCACATTTGATCGAGCAAGATGCTTTGCAGCCGGAATCGGTCACTGAACGCTTGCACCAGTGGACGTTCTGGTACGGACGTGGCGGCGCGATCACAAGTTATATCGGGGCTGTAAACCATGCGCTTTGGGACATCCTCGGTAAGCACACCGGCCTTTCTGTTTCTCGATTGTTCGGTGGACGATATGTCGAGAAGGTCAAACCTTACGCATCAATGCTTTTCTCCTGGCCTGTCGACGAGATGGTATTGAGTCTTGAGTCCGGCCTTGAGAAAAATTTCAGAGCATTCAAGTTGGGTTGGGGAACGTTTGGACGCGAACGGAACCTGAATCACGATGAAGAGTTAGTTCGGACAGCAAGGCAAACCATTGGCGAAGATTCCGAACTGATGGTCGATCCCGGTGGCAGTGATGTTTTCTGGCACGGCGATCTGAAATGGGCGACGGAAGCAGCCCGGATGCTCAAGGACTACGACGTGACCTGGTTCGAAGAGCCTCTCCGCGCTGACGATGTTGACGGTTACAAACGATTGACGGAGGTCTCACCGGTTCGTATCGCCACGGGTGAAGTTATTCGGGGGCGCTTGAATTTCGAACCGTTTATTTCGGAAAAAGCCTGCGACATTCTTCAACCAGATCAAACAATTTGCGGAGGACTGTCTGAATCGCGAAAGATCTGGCAGGCGGCGTATGACAACAACGTTCAGGTCGTAATGCACGGTTGGAACACTGCTGTTGGAGCTGCAGCCGACCTTCAACTTTCAGCCTCTATGCCGAACGGTCGATACCTCGAATACTGGCATCCTGCTCCGTACGTAAGTGGAATCCTCGCTGAACCTTTGTTGTTAGATGACGACGGAATGCTCCCAATTCCCGATGGTCCTGGACTTGGTATCGAAATAGACGAAGACGCAGTCATCGCCCATGGCAAGGGCGCTGAAGACTACGGTGCACGCCTCGACTAGCCGGCGTAATCCAGAGGAATAACAAAATGGCAATCAACGGAAAATGGCGATACGAGGATCTGACCTGGCCTGAAATGAACCAGGCAGTTGAGGCCGGTTTGATTCCAGTCCTACCGGTCGGGACGATGGAGCAACACGGTCCTCATCTTCCAGTAAAGATGGACCGATGGACAGCCACTGAAGTCGCCAAAGCGGCAGCGCAGCAACACCAGGACCGGCTTCTATTCATGCCCCCGGTTTCTTACGGCTACACAACACACGTAATGGACTTCCCGGGTTCAGTGACGATTCACCATGAAACGTTTATCCGTTACGTGGTCGACATCTTGAAATCCCTTGCCTACCACGGGTTCAGCCGAATCATCGTCATCAACGGACATGGCTCAAACATGCCACCACTTGATCTGGCATGCCGGCGCGCTAACGTCGAGACAGACGCAAATGTTGCTTTGACTTCCTGGTGGAACCTTACGGTTGCTGATCCCGAGTTTATGAAGACCTGGCGCGAGTCTGAATTTCCTGGCGGATGTGCTCACTCCGGCGAAGCCGAAACGTCAATGGCGCTGCACATGAACGCAGACCTCATCCAGATGGATCAGGCAGTAAACGAGCCGATTAAATTTCACGAACATAAATCTCCATACCAGTGGGTCGATCTCTGGGGAGCAGGTCCGGTCTCAGTAATTTCGTGGACCAGTGAATACACCGACTCAGGCATTTGTGGAGACGCGCTACTGGCATCACCAGAGAAAGGCAAGATGCTGTTCGAAGAAGCCGTGAAGAACCTCATTGCGTGGTCGGACGAGTTCTACTCACGTGAAGTTCTGGTCAGAAAAGATCACCACACGAGTCAACCGTTGTCTGACCTACCAGGTTGATCGATTAGTCGAAGGTAATTCCGATTTTGACCGCGTTGTCGGTCCTGTTTGTCGCGATATCGAAGGCGCGGTCAATTTCGGAAATATTTATACGGTGCGAAATTAGTGGCGACACATCAATTGCACCAGAGTTGATGAGTTTCACAGCCTCTGCGTAACTGGACAGCCCTGGTTCGTCTTGTGACCCGAGAACGGTAAACACATCTGCCCGACTCTTGAACATTTGTGAGTAATCGAACGGCACAGGATCATCAGATTCTGGCAGTCCAAACAGCACCACTTGACCTTCATCTCTGACCATGTGAAACACCTGCGACAATGTTGGAGTGCTTCCAACAGCTTCAATCACCAGGTCAGCACCTTTTCCATCTGTGAGGTCTTTTACGGCAGTTGTTGCCTCTTTGCCAATCACATCGACGGCATCGTCAGCGCCGAGTTCAAGCCCCAGTAATCGACGCCAGCTGAGCGGTTCAACCGAAATCACCCGGCTAGCACCTTTACGTTTCAGCACCCAGTCCCAAAAAAGTCCTGCGCTGCCCTGCCCAACAACCACACAAGATTTGCCTTTGAGCGATTTCGGTAATCGCTTCGCCGCGTAAATAACTGTCCCAAACTGTTGCGACAACGTGACCGAGTCAAAATCTACGCCTGGACCCAGCTTCAGAATGTGTCGATCATCGACAACTTGGAAATCTGCAAAACATCGCGAATCCCAAATGTGCGGTGTGGTAAGTACCAGGTCTCCCGGTTTGAATTGATCCGATTTCGACTCGACCACTTCCCCTGCAGCTTCGTGTCCCGGGTGTCCGGGCATTGCCGGGAAGGCGTGCATTGACCAGCCAGTGTGAACCATGTGCAGGTCGCTACCGCAAATTGAAGCGGCGCGAGTTCGTACTAAAACTTCGCCTTGACCAACTCCTTCGATCGAAGTCTCATCACATCGGATCTCACCTTTCGCGACGGCAACTGCCGCTCTAGATCTAGTCGGATCAGCCGACATTACGAGTAGCTCACCAGTTCGTTCTCGTGCGCGGTCCACATTTCGTCAAACATCGCCCGGATTTCCGATAACGGCAGTACGGCAGATGTGAGTGGATCAAGGGCAATTGCGTGGAATGCAGCTTCTCGGTCTCCATCAAGAATTGCCTGTGTCGCCATTTGCTGTACAGATTGATTGGACCGACTCAAGGCGGCCAATTGCGGTGGTAACTCGCCGACAGCCATCGGGTGGAAGCCGAGTTTGTCGATCAGCACCGGAACTTCGACACAACTGAGATCGACCAGGTTATCGATCAAGTTTTCGTTTGGAACGTTAGCGTTTACGACGGTCGGACGGTCCGTCTCCATGGCCTCGATGATCCTGCATGCGTATTCCTCGGATCGCTCGGCTGTAAGGCGAGCCTCAGAATTGGCGTCGTGTTCTAACTGGGTGTAGTGATCGTCAACACGTGTTGTACGACGCTGCAAATCTTGCCGAATTTCATCGAGACGGAATTCCTGGATCGTGTCCTCATCGGTACGGAAATATGGCGTGTACTCCGACATGTGACGGGTCGACTCAGTAACGAAATATCCGAACTGTTTCATGATTTCAAAGCGAACAGTATCTCTCGCGAATATTTCGGGATTTTCCATTGCTGCGAACAACTGCGGGTAGGCGTCTTTGCCGTCTTTTTCGAAACGCAGAAACCATGCCAAATGGTTGATACCCGCAACCCATCCCTTGACCGACTCTCGAGGTGCGCCAATGTAGTCGGCAAGATCTGCTGTTGTGTGCTGAACGCTGTGACACAACCCCAGGGTCGGCACGTCAGTTGCCTCAGCGATCGCCCAACACGCTATTGCCATTGGGTTTGTGTAATTCAACAGCGTCGCGTTTGGTGCGACATCCTCGATATCTTCACAAATATCTAGAAGAACCGGGACGGTTCGAAGAGCCTTGAATACACCGCCAGGACCGATCGTGTCTCCAACCGACTGGTCAACTCCGTATTTCATCGGAATTCCGATGTCACGTTCATAGTCATCACCGACTCTTATCGTGGTGAGTACGTAGTCCGAATCACGAAGTGAATCTCGGCGGTCACCGGTAGTTTCGACCTCAATATTGGTGCCTGTATCGCGAGCGAGTTTTCTGGCAAATTTCCCCATCAGTTCAAGGCGATCTGGGTCAGTGTCCATAAGGGACACCGTTGAATCTGAAATCTCAGGAACGCACACAATGTCTTGCAGCAAGCGTCGGGCAAAAACGACGCTACCCGCACCAATCAATGAAATCTTCGGCAACCGTAATTCCTTCGGGTATTCGTAGTGGGTTCAAGTCGCGAGGCAGACTACCACGCGAACCGTATCTGAAGACTAAGTTGCGCCAAGTCTTTGCAGGGAGGCAATTCCTCTTCTTACAGCCCTGGCGTCAAAAGTAGCCTTTTGGTCAAACATAGCGCCCGATAAATTTGCGCAAACGAACGTGTTCGAATGAGGTAAATCTCGTCGGAACCTGCGTGCAAACCTATTTGGCTGCGGTTTATCGGTAGAGACGAAATACGCGTCGCCCAGCCGCATGGTCCTGATTCCTGCCTCGGAGTCAGTTTCGACCGCAATCTCAACATTCCGACGTTGGGTAGTTTCCGAAGCGGCATTTGAAGCCTGCGTTGCCAGCAGAAGTCCGAATGCGTGAACGTCTCGCGCCACTCGTTCGGGATGGCTCGGGGCTGGATTCTCGTCCCACCAGTCGAAAGGTCGAATGTCGTGGGAAGCCGACTGCATGAACAACGTCATTCCCCCTCCGTTTTGTTCTAGTGCCCAAGACGCATATCCGGGATAGTCAGCCGTCCAATTCATGGATGATTCAACTATCGACGCGGGACACGCGAAGTTGATGATGCGGGCAATCCCTGAGCCATCGGCACGATTCACAGCGAGCACGAACAGTGCTGGATTGCCAGGTCGACCGGGCCCTTCAGTAAATGTGGAAACGTCAGGTAGCAGGTTTCCCTTAGAACCCATTGATGCCGGTTCCAAGGCATTCAACGCCATCCGTGCTGCTCCGGCGACCTGGTCGGGGAGATAGGCTGCGTAATTCCGATACTCGTCGGAATCGCTCCAAAGATCTGGTGATGAACCGTTGCCAGTAACAGAGAGCCAGACTCTGTCAAGACCTGCGTTGACACTCTTCCCTACTGACTCCCTGATTCGTTCTGCGAGTGATTCACTCAGACCCCATACATCGAGACTAATTACTACAACTCGGTCACCTTTCGACTCGAAAACTACTGCACGCGCAAGAAGATCATCTGCAATTCCTTCAGCGGGACCAGTTGTGCGGTCCGGACCTTCAATAGTGAACCCCACAGGTGGAGTGATGACAGTTCTGCCCGCACCAGCCAGAAACAGGTTCGGGTCAGTTTTTCCGGCCATTTCAAGAACCATCGGCATCCTTTATAGCTATCGACAAGAGATAAAAGTAATCGGCTAAAGATGGTAGCTGTTATTGCACATCAGAATGTGTCTTTTCTTTTGTGTAGTGGTACTCTCGCTGCCTGATTTCAATCGAGCAGTTTTGGGCGGTGTAATTGTGTCCACCCCGAATTTCATAGAAGTTTTTGACGATGAATTTCAGAGGATCGTGGGCGACTCTCCTGATCTTGACCTGCTAGCTGACGGTCTGGCATTTGCTGAAGGCGTCTGCTGGGTGCCTGCCAAAAACAAAGTCATTGTTAGCGACATCCCGAATAACAGGATCGTAAGTTGGAGCGAAAGTGAAGGGCTTGATGTCTACCGCGATCCTTCAGGTTGCTCAAACGGAAATACGGTCGATCTTGAAGGGCGGGTCCTGTCGTGTCTGACTCGTGGCAGAACAGTCGTAAGGGAAGAGCACGACGGCAGCATGACCACTGTTGCTGACTCACACGATGGTGGCAAGCTCACATCGCCAAACGACGTGGTAGTCAAATCCGATGGTTCAATCTGGTTCACTGATCCAGACTACGGGTTTCTGCACCCGGAACTGGGGCACGGCGACAAGCCGGAGCAAGACCGAAACAGGGTTTACCGTGTAAGTGCGGACGGCTCAGAAATCACAGTCGTGAGTGAGGATTTCGACAAGCCTAATGGAATAGCTTTTTCACCCGATGAGTCTGTTTTGTATGTGGGTGACACCGGGCGCACACACGGTGAGTTTCGACCGCACCGTCTAATGGCATTTGATGTAAATGGCAACACGCTATCGAACCCGCGTGTTTTTGCTGACGTAGACCCGCACGTACCGGATGGATTTAGATGCGACGTCGATGGGAACGTTTGGGTTACCGCTGGCGATGGCGTTCAGTGCTTCGCCGCCGACGGGCATCTACGAGGAAAGATTCACACGCCGGAAGTAGCTGCGAACACATCATTCGGAATGAGCGACAACCAAACCTTGTTTATCGGAGCGACTAGCTCTATCTGGAAGATTCACCTGAATATTGCAGGTTCAAACCGACCGTAATTCCTACATCCAAAATCAATTAACTGAGGATTCGAAACTTGAAAGCTGAACCAAAGATTTTCCCGAACCATCGCTCATCTACTCCTCCTGAGGAACTCAGGGAAGGGGTTGAGGTATCTGACGATCGATTCCTCGATTTGATCGATGCAAATGCCGAAATCGAAAAGCATTGGACAGGCTGCGAATGGGCGGAAGGACCGGTGTATTTCCCGGAAGGAAACTACGTTCTTTGGTCAGATATTCCAAACAACAGAATCCTTAAGTTCGACGCAGACACGAATGAAACAACGGTTTTCCGATCTCCTTGCAACAACACCAACGGGCACTACCGGGATCAGCAGGGTCGACTCGTTTCGTGCGAACACTCGGCGAACCGAATCTCGAGAACAGAAGCTGATGGCACAATCGTTTCTATAGTCGAAACCTGGCAAGGTGGACGGCTCAATTCGCCGAACGACCTCGTGGTCAAGTCCGACGGTTCGATCTGGTTTACGGACCCTCCATACGGCATCCTGTCGAACAGGGAAGGCAATCAGCGCGACAGCGAGTTGGACGGCAATTTCACGTACCGGCTCGATCCAGAATCAGGCGATATGTCGGTCGTTGACAACATTGGCGACCGCCCAAATGGGCTCGCATTCTCTCCTGACGAAAAGCTGTTCTACCTCGCTGACACCGGGACACCGCAAGACATCACCGTTTTCGACGTAAGCGAGGACGGCAAATCCCTGTCCAACAGGCGTCAATTCGTCGAGGTACGACCCGGCGCGGCAGATGGCATTCGAGTCGATGAACTCGGCAATATTTGGTCGAGTGCGAGAGACGGAGTTCACTGTTACACACCAGAAGGTGAACTACTAGGAAAAGTTCTTATCCCAGAACAGGCAACAGCGAACCTCGTGTTCGGTGACCCGGACGGAAAGCGAATCTACATTTGCGGAGATACTTCGCTGTATTCAGTGCGTGTCAAAGTCGCGGGATCACATCGTTACTGGTAGTCAGTGGAGAATTATGTCTGACGAGCGTGGCAACTTCGCGCGTTCGATAGGACAATAGGTGCCAAGTAAATAACAGTCAGAGGACGGATTACACGCTATGAAAGTTGCCATCGGGGCCGACCACGGCGGTTTTGAGCTCAAGAACGACATGGCAAAGTTGCTGAGTGACATGGGTCACGAGGTAATCGACAAAGGTGCTCACGAGTATGACGGAGAAGATGATTTTCCAGACTTCGCCGCACCGGTCGCAGAGTCTGTCCAATCTGGTGAAGCGGAACGCGGAATCGTAATTTGCGGTAGCGGTGTCGGAGCTGCAATAGCGGCAAATAAATACGCTGGTGTTCGTGCAGGGCTTTGCCACGACACCTATTCCGCAGGGCAAGGTGTTCAGCACGATGACATGAACGTTCTCTGCATGGGAGCCCGTGTAGTGGGTGTTGCTCTTGCAGAAGCCCTCGTTCAATCGTTTATGGCTGCTTCACTTGAATCGCACCCACGCTTCCAGCGCCGACTCGACAAAGTCCAAGCGATCGAATACGCACAGATCGGGAAGTCCTAAGACTTCGTGTAGGTCACCAATTCACATCCAGTAACAGATCGATAAATGAACAACACTCAAAAAGCACTTGAACTAGGGCAGTCGATCTGGCTCGACTCAATCAGCCGAGAGATGATCAAGTCTGGAGAACTCCAGCGTTTCGTCGACTCCGGGATTACGGGAGTCACGTCGAACCCCTCGATTTTCGACAAGGCTCTGTCCGACACAACGATTTACGACGACGATCTGCGAGAACTAGCCGCAGTCGGATCGTCTGCAGAGCAGGCATTCGAGAAGCTCGCTGTGGACGACATTCGGGACGCAGCTGATGTGCTGCGACCGGTCTATGACAACGCTGGTCGCCGAGATGGATTCGTAAGCATCGAGGTATCGCCAACCCTTGCCAACGATACTGATGGCACGGTGACAGAGGCACGACGACTCTGGGCAGCGATAGATCGTCCAAATGTCATGATCAAAGTTCCTGGCACTACGGCAGGAATCCCTGCAATCCGCACACTTGTTTCAGAAGGGATCAACGTCAACGTAACCCTGCTGTTCTCGCTCAAGGCATACGAGGACTCTGCGAATGCCTACATTGAAGGTCTTTCTGAGTTTGCCAGCCAGGGACGAGGTATCCCCAGCACGGTAGCATCGGTGGCGTCGTTCTTTGTTAGCCGAGTCGACACTTCGGTGGACAACGCTCTTCCCGACGGACACGAACTCCGGGGCAAGATTGGTATAGCCAACGCCAAAGCCGCTTACGCGAAGTTTGGCGAAATGTTCGACCGGAATCTTGGTGGCGGTGGAACTTTCTTCCCTCTTCACACGACCGGTGCCCAGGTACAACGACCGCTATGGGCTTCTACAGGTGTAAAAAACCCTGCTTACCCTGACACGCTTTACGTCGACGAGCTTATGGGTCGGGACACGGTAAACACCGTTCCCGAAGCTACGCTCTCTGCATACGACGACCACGGCACTCCAGCCGACAAGATCGCGGAGAATGCCGAGCAGGCTTTGAGCCAACTGAAGTCACTCGCAGCGGAAGGCATATCGCTCGACTCGATCACCGACGACCTGTTGGAAGCAGGAGTCAAGGCATTTGCCGACTCCTATGAATCGGTCCTGAACAAGGTATCGACAAAACTAGCGGAGCTCGGCTAGCGAGAATCACATGACCACCAATTCGGTAAATGGCGTACTTGAAGGGCTCGTAGCCCAACGGGTCGCCAGCCGAATTTGGGCAAAAGATCCATCGGTGTGGCCATCACCCGACGATGGCGGCGATCCAGCATCGAACACGCTCGGATGGCTTCAATTGCCGATCGGACTTCCCCGACTCATCGAACAGTTTCAGGAAGCTCGTTCGAACCTCGCGAAAGACGAAATCGCGGATATCGTCGTTTTGGGTATGGGTGGATCAAGCATGACAACGCTAACGCTACAGTCGATGCTGTCAGATGGTGAGTCCTCCTCTCCTAAGTTGCGAGTGCTGGACACAGTTCACCCTGATTCAGTTCGGGATACTAGTGAAAGTATCGACCCGTCCAAAACGTTGTTTGTAATCTCCAGCAAGTCGGGTTCGACCGTTGAACCACTCTCCCTGGAGTCGCACTTCCGAAATTTCACGCCGAAAACGGGGTCGGAAGCAGGGAGAAGAAATTTCGCGGCATTCACAGACCCAGGGACTCCAATGTCGGAACGTGCCAGAAACGGAGAATTCGGTACGTGGATATCTACACCCCTAGACGTTGGAGGTAGATTCTCAGCTCTATCTACATTCGGAATAGCCCCTGCAGTTTTTGCTGGGCTAAGCCTTGAAGGTGTAGCCGACAATGCCGTTCGCATGGCTCAAGAATGCAGTGCGGATTCACCGACGAACCCGGGGCTGCAACTTGGAGCGTTTCTTGGAGCTAACGCCCTGAACGGCAAAGATAAAGTGACCGTTGTGACGTCACCGGAATACGCCGCATTCGGGTTGTGGATTGATCAATTGCTGGCAGAGTCGACCGGCAAGCACGAGAAAGGTCTCGTACCGGTAACCGGCGAACCGATTCTCTCTGCAGAGCGGTACAGCGAAGATCGACAATTCGTGTTCATAGGTTCCAAGACTGAAATTGAACTCCGGTCGAAACTCGAAGAACTCGGGCATCCAGTTTTTACCGTCGAAGTTGATGACGCTAGTGATATTGGCGGAGAGTTTTTCCGATGGGAATTCGCGACCGCTGTTGCTGGCAGTGTCCTTGAGATTTACCCGTTCGATCAACCCGACGTGGAAACAGCGAAACAACGCGCTCGAGATCTCGTTGGAATCGAGCGGAGCGAATCCACCGGTTCGTGCGTTGAGGAAGTAGTTGAGGCGATAGGCCATCAAAGCGCTGGGACGTACATTTCTATTGTTGCTTTTTTGCCTGAGTCACGTGAGGTCACAGATGCCTTCAACCGACTGCGTCAGGCGATAACTCTCGCGAACGGCATACCAACCACATTTGGGTATGGACCTCGTTATCTACACTCCACCGGACAGTTATTCAAAGGTGGACCAAAGAACAATTTGGTTATAGGTTTCGTATCAGGGAAATACGATGATCTGCCGATACCGGGCGCTGAGTACACATTTGGAGAATTGTTGAACGCTCAAGCGCAAGGTGATTTCGCAGTAATGCGAGAAGTCGGACAATCAGTAAAAGAGATTTACACAGACACGGATCCAGTAGACGTTGTTGAAAAAATAACGACCGCTCTGGTCAGTCTATGAAGTCCACGCAGGAGGCACTGATATGAGTAATTCGTTCGGTAGCACCGTTCCAAAGATGATCGTCGCGGTGGATGACCGGTTGGATTTCTGCGTTGACATATTAGAGACCTCTACGTCACCGACGGCAGCCGAGCGGGAACGCGCCGCCGACTTTAAGAAGGTTGTGTTCGAGGCAATCACTAACGCCATCGAAGCCGGTTTGCCCAAGTCGGAAATTGCTATTTGGACCGACACAGATATCGGTGAAGGAATTCTCCTGAGATCCAAGGCAATGTCACTCAAGGTTATCGCTACACCCGGTAGTGGTGAAAGTTCTCTTCGAGATCTCAAGGTTGACTTCACAGGAGTTCGGCTGACCTTCAATCCGGAGGGAGATGAACCAACTCGATCCGATTTGTTATCTCGAATGAAGGCGGTCGCAGACAAGGCCTATCTCGAATCAATGCCGTTGGTTATTGAATTGGACGTCGTTCCAACATTGAGTCAGCGCGAGGTTTACAGCGGAACAAAAGAAGCACGCGCCGTGCTAATGATTGCTGCAATGCAGCAGTTACAGGACGCAGGTATCGCACCGGCTATCTGGGCATTTGAACCGGCTTATGACGACATGTTCACCTCGGCGCTCGTCGCACAAACGCATGTCGATGGTAAGTTGTCTCAAGTTGCAGTCATCTACGGAGCTGAAATCGGCAATGATGAAGAATCTCCGAACGTTGTTGCCGACCGTATCAATGTCGACTTTTCGACCGAAGGTGTCGATGGGTTAATGCTTGGGCCAAGAGCTTACTATTCGACGCTGGTTGACCTGCACAAAGGCGTAATCAACCGGGACGAGGCAGTCGCTGAAATTTCTGAATCATTCCTCGACTCTTACGCGAAACTGTCCGTTATGCGCGAACGTTCAGAGGTCCTGTAACCCACGTGAAACTGACCAAATCGGATTCATCGCGTGTACGCGCGTTCATTTTTGACCTGGACGGAACACTCGTAGAGACCGAACGCCTGAAAGCGAAGGCATACGCAGTTATTTTGGGTCGATTGACAGGAGCTAACGCGCCTGATCGACGCGCAATCGAGCTTTACGAACGAAATGTGGGAGCCACCGATGAGATGATCTGTCGGAAGATTCTCTATGAGTTTGGAATTGAAAATGCCCTGCCCACCTCAGACTCCGAACCGTGGAGAGTCCTGCACGAAATCCGTATGGACGAGTACCGTGAGAACTTCGGAACTGCGGAAAACCTTTTAGCAGACTCATACGCGAACAACATTTCACTGCTCAAGTCAGCAAAAGCACAGGGTTATCGGGTCGCTGTGGCAACGTCATCTTTCACCGATGAAGCGGAGCGAGTGTTGGGAATATTAGGTGTCCCCGAGTATCTAGACGTTGTGGTTGGCAGAGACCAAATCTCAAAACCCAAGCCTGATCCCGAGATCTACCTCGAAACTCTTAAGCGGTTGGATTGTGCCGCGAACGAAGCAATCGTCATTGAGGATTCGCCGACTGGTGTGAAAGCGGCTAACGCAGCCGGCACACGCTGGATTTGCGTGAGTACTCCGTTTTCACGACCGGCAATCGACGGGAGCTCATGGATTGATCGGAACTGGGTAGTTCACAATCCAGATAAACTCGGTGAAGTAGTCAATCGTCGCTCCCAATAATCAGGGCAGCGTAAACCCTCTTTAATCACAAGGATGTCCACATGAAACTCGGTATGGTCGGGCTTGGTCGTATGGGCGGAAACATGACTGAGCGATTGTTGAACGACTCGCATGAAGTCGTTGTTTATGACCCTGATCAGTCAGCCGTAGCCTCTCTTGCCTCGAAAGGAGCACAAGACGCAGATAGCCTGGCGAACGTTGTCGCTCAACTTGAAGCACCTCGAACGGTCTGGGTAATGGTTCCCGCTGGCGACATCACTGAGTCAACCATTTCGGAACTCATCGATTTGATGGGCGAAGGCGACACCATCATTGATGGTGGCAACTCGAACTACAAAGAATCTCAACAGCGAGCGAAAGCTGCCACTCAAGCTGGCATAGATTTCCTGGACTCGGGAACCAGTGGCGGTGTTTGGGGGCTCCAGAATGGCTACTGCCTGACAGTTGGTGGATCACAAGCAGCATACGACCGAAACCGCCCGATATTTAAATCACTCGCGCCGGAAGATTCCGACGGTAATTTGTATGTTGGTCCAAGTGGATCTGGCCATTACGTGAAGATGATCCACAACGGGATTGAATACGGAATGATGCAAGCTTATGCCGAAGGTTTTGAGTTGCTTGCTGCAAAAGAAGATTTCGAATTGAACCTTGCGGCAATAGCGGAAAACTGGAGACGGGGCAGCGTGATCCGATCATGGCTGCTAGACCTCACCGCTGTAGAACTTGAAAACGAGCCGACACTCGAATCACTCAGCTCGTATGTAGATGACTCCGGTGAAGGTCGTTGGACGGTGGATGCTTCTGTTGAACTAGCGGTTCCAGCGCCAGTGATTACTGCAGCTCTGCAAATGCGTTTCCGATCTCGCCAGACCGATCCGCTCGGCGGCAAAATGCTGGCCGCGATGCGCAATGGATTTGGCGGACACGCAGTCAAGAAAGCCAGCGACTAGAAATTCATGTCGAATAACTTTCCTGATCCGCCCGACTATTCAACCGCTGACTTAAACATGCTCACGGCCCGTGAGTTGAGAGAAGCGCTCGAAGATCTTTGGGCGTGGATCGATAAAGCTGAGATGGCGAGGGAAGAAGAAGCTCCGCCTGATCAGGTGATTCGAGATGCCCGATCAGTGATGGCGAAAATCATCGCTGAACGAGTTGATCGACACTCAGACGAAGGTCGTCAGCGTACAGCCGAATAACTAGCCAAGTAGTCGCTTGTACAGGTCTACTTGCCGAGCCTTGGCTTCCCCATAGGCTTCTGAAAAATCTGGTCTTGGATCAAATGTCTGAGCGATCTTCGCGGGAACATCATCCAACGATTCCCATATACCCAGAGCTTTGAGCGCGAGGATCGCTGCTCCCCTACTGGTGTCCTGTTCCTCAGCGGAAACGCTCACGGGAACACCAAGTACGTCGGACATCGTTTGCATCCACCAATTTGAATTCTGGATCGCCCCTCCACTAGCAACAACTTCATAGTTGGCGCTCGTTCCCGGAAGCAGCAAGTCGGCGACCAAGGAGAATCTGTAAGAGACTGACTCGAGAATCGCCTGGAGGATTTGCAGTGGAGTCGTCGCCTGCCTAATTCCCCGGAACATTCCTGAGGCGTTGTTCGACCATCCAGTGGCTCGTTCTCCGGCTATAAACGGGAGTACATCAATCCCGTGGTCGGCAGGTCTCAGTTTGCTAAGTTCTGCGTTGAGCTGTTCAACCGGCGGAAGTCTGAGGGTGTTCATTGCCCACTGAATTACGTTCCCACCTTCAGAGAACGAACCGCCAAGTAGCGTGTGCTCTGCTCCAAGTCGGTATCCCCAAAGACCATTAGGCACTTCCGGTGCAGCGGTGTCAGATAAGACTCGCATCGCCCCGGTTGTACCTACGGTTAGGGCGACACGACCATCGTTCACACAGCCAGTGCCGACGTTAACCGCTGCTCCGTCACCCACTGACAGGTAGAAAGGCACATCAGCAAGTTGCTGCCAACGCCGAGCGTACTCATCGCTCAGTCCAGTTTCAGCGAGATGCCACGGTGCGAGTGACGGAAGATTCTCCTCGCCGAGCCCCAGCCTCCCGAGCAGACCTTGGTCCCAGCAAAGATCTCGCCTATTGAGCAATCCACTCCATGACGAAACACAGTAACTGGCGTGCACATCTCGACGTCCGAACCATTGAGTGAATAAGTAAGTCGAAATATCCAGGTACCGGTCAATCCTGGAGAAAAGAACGGGATTGGTTCTTCGCAACCATCTCAATCTTCCCGGCAAATACGAGGTGTGCTGCATCACCCCTGTCCGGTCGTACATGACTGGAACGTTTAGCTCGGCTTTTAGTTGCTCGACATCTTGAGCGGTGCGTGTGTCTGCGTAGGTGTAGACAGGTGTTAGAGGATCATCGTTCTTGTCGACACCCAGGACCGTGCTTGCCATCGCATCGAACCCTACACCACCGATGCTCGTAGCGTACCGTCCTGTCTTCGCAAGCACTCCGTCGATAGCGTGCTCGGCAGCGACCTGGATCTGAGAAGCATCTTCTTCCGATGTTCCGTCACTCGCCACGACCTGATCGTGGGGCACTGAAACGTCTGTTCCTTCTACAGCGCGGGCAGTCGCATCGTAAAGACCGGCTTTGACCGAAGAACTTCCGATGTCGACCGCCAGTACAAAGGGCGCTTGGTATTCAGGCATTGATCTTATTGTCGGTCGTTACTCGAACACGTATTTCTCGACGAGCGACTGGTCGATCTCAATTCCCAGACCAGGCTTGTCTGTTACGTGGAAGTAACCATCCTGAGGATCATAATCTTCCGCGGTTATCGCATTCTTGATCCGGTTCGCGTGGTGGCTGTGTTCCATAATCATGAAGTTTGAGCAGCTGGCCGAGTACTCGACCGTTGCTGCGACCGACAGGATTCCACCACCACCGACGTGCGGAGCAACAGGGATGTTGTAGGTATCTGCAATTGTCCCAATCCGGTGACCTTCGGTGATACCGGTGCGAGCAATATCGTGCATCACAATATCGTATGCCCTTCGCTCAAATGCCTCTCGAATTTCGTAGCGGGTCCTGCTCCACTCACCTATAGCGACTGCCATGTCCAGAGCTTCAGCAAGAGCAACTGCGCCCGGTATGTCATCAGGTACCAACGGTGATTCGAGCCAGGTGAAATCGAGTTTTTCAAGTGCCCTGCCGAGCTTGATTGCAGAAGTCACCGATTGACGCATGTGGACATCGCACATCAGCTTGATGTTCGGTCCAATCCGGTTCCTCACAGCGGAAGCTATTTCAGCTACTCCGTCAGCATCGAGCAGTAAGTGCAGCTTCAGTGCCTGGTAGCCGTACCCGACATGCTCTTCCGCCATATCGGCGACCTTCTCCGGGTCAGTCCCACCCATGCCCGCGTAGAGCAACACCTTGTCGCGATATCTACCACCTGCCAGCTTATGTACTGGTTTACCGGTCGCTTTTCCGACTACATCCCACAGAGCAATATCGGTACCAGCAAGAGCATCTATGTAAAAGCCTGTTGGGTGTCCGCGCTCCCGCATTGCACCGAAGTTTCGAGTCCATATCGCTTCAATATCGAAAGGATCCCTGCCCATCACCAAGGGGCGAACGAGCTCGTCGACGATTACTTTCGTTGTCCGAGGTGACACAGGTGACTGCGCTTCACCCCATCCGACAATTCCGGTGTCAGTCTCAATTTTCACAAGCGTCGTTTCGTGGTGCTTGGAATAAATCGACGTGAATGCGTTCTCATCGACGTAGTAGTCACCAAAGTCGATTACCGGTGGACGCTCCTTCCCCTCAGATTCATCCGACCGGCTGATTCGAATTGGGAACGCAGTTATTTCTTTGATCTTCAAAGCAGGATCAAAACCTTTCGTTACGGATATTTACCGGGGATCGGACTACTCGTGCTGCATCTTTGCTGGAACCATCAGTTCGTAAAACTCGATCCACTGCTTTTCTACAAGCTCGCGGATTTGAGAGCCAAATGCTGAAGTTTCCTTAGGAATCACGTTTCCCTCGCGGTACGGCGAGTCAATAATGTCTGCGGTCCATTCCATGTAAACGCGGTTGCTTTCACCGGGCAAAGTTCCGCCGTTGAAGAAAACACGTACTTCTGATCTTTGTCCAGATTCGTGATAGACATCACCCTGTTGCTTAACCAACGTCGCAACACGTCTCGCTGCGCCAGGCTTCACTTCATACACTCGTCGAATTACGTACATCGATTGCTCCAATACCTCTCGAATATCCCAAATCGAGATTTGTTTTCGGGGGAATACAGCCGCATCTAATTTCTCGTCGCAGGCTTTTCGCGCCCGGCGAACTTATTCCAACCACTTTCACCAATATTTCACGGTGATTTCATCTACATCAGCGATAACATTACAGGGTTGTTAGAAAAACAAGAATATTTTCCGTGTAAATTCGAACGGAGCTGTGAATGAAAATCGGAGCCCCGCGGGAATCAGATCCAAACGAAAATCGCGTGGCGCTGGTCCCGGAATCCGTAGACAGACTCGTGAAATATGGTCACGAGGTAACGATTGAGACCGGCGCCGGTCTCTCAGCTGGATTTCCAGATTCAGCTTATGAAGCTGTAGGCGCATCTATCGCCGAAGCTGGTGAAGTTGCTGGCAATGTGGACATCTTTGTTCATGTTCAGTCACCAAATGATGAAGAAATCGGCAACCTTAAAAAAGGAGCGATTTCGGTCAGCATCTTGAACGCCCGCACCGATGCCGAAATTCTGAAGAAACTTGCGAACGCAGGCGTGAGCGCAATAGCAATGGAGCTGGTGCCTCGAATCGCTCGGGCGCAGCGAATGGACGTACTATCCTCCCAGGCATCCATTGCTGGTTACAAAGCAGCCCTTATGGCAGCAAACTCAATCGGCAAATACTTGCCCATGATGATGACTGCGGCAGGCACCATCCCTCCAGCTACCGTGCTTGTGCTCGGTGCTGGTGTAGCTGGTCTACAGGCGATTGCAACAGCGCGTCGTCTCGGCGCGGTTGTTGAGGCGTTCGACGTCCGTGCCGCTGCTGGTGAACAGGTAGAAAGCCTGGGTGCAAAGTTCATCCAACCACCTGCCGCGGAGGACGCGGAAGGTGCTGGCGGTTACGCCCGTGAACAAACGGAAGATGAACAGGCCGCTCAGCGAGAGTTCCTGAAAGGTCATATCGCCGATGCTGACGCAGTGATTACCACCGCAGCGATTCCGGGTCGAAGGGCACCACTACTGATGACTGCCGACATGGTTGATGCAATGCGACCTGGAAGCGTGATCATCGACCTTGCTGCCGAAACGGGCGGTAACGTTGAAGGAACTGTTGCCGGTGAGATCGTCGACAAGAACGGCGTTCAAATCAACGGACCAATAAACGTTCCAAGTTCGATGCCGTTCCACGCCAGTCAGCTGTACTCACGGAACGTTATGGCCCTATTTGACCTGATCATCGACCGAAAAGAGGGAACTCTGAATCTCGATCTCGAAGACGAAGTCGTCGACGCAACCCTCGTTACACACGACGGTGAAATCAGAAATCATCTAGGAGGGTAGGTAACGGTGAATTTGTCTACCTCCACAAACATCATTACCGGGCACGTATCGGTGAAAGGAAGTCGCTAGTCAATGTTTGACGCAGAAGCGCTAATCATTGCCCTAACGGTATTCGTACTCGCTATTTTTATTGGGTACGAAGTAATTACCAAGGTTCCACCAACGCTCCACACTCCGCTTATGTCGGGCTCGAATGCTATTTCGGGAATTGTGATCGTTGGTGCGCTGTTGGTTGCAGGGCAAGCCGATGGCATCACCGGACAAATTCTCGGAGCAATCGCTGTTGGTCTTGCAACGATCAACGTAGTCGGTGGATTTATGGTCACCGACAGAATGCTCAAAATGTTCAAGCGAAGTGGTGAGGATTAGTAATGACTACTGATGCACTACTTAGCATGAATGTGACCAATGTGGCGTATATCGTCGCGGCGGTCTTGTTCATTATTGGTCTGAAAAGACTTGGTTCTCCAGCAACAGCCAGGAACGGTAACCGAACCGCTTCCATGGCAATGTTGCTCGCGGTTGTCGCGACTGTTGTCGGTAACGACATCGCCTCCTGGGAATGGATCATTGCTGGACTGATCGTTGGTGCCGCCATTGGTACCTACGCCGCACGGAAAGTCGAAATGACCGCGATGCCACAGCTCGTGGCGATCTTCAACGGATTCGGTGGAGCGGCTTCAGGAGTTGTTGCTGCTGCCGAACTCGTAAAACTGATTGACCTTGATAAAGCGATCGCTGAAGACGTTTCGATCACGATCATGGCTTCTGTAATTGTTGGTGGAGTAACCCTTACCGGTAGCTTCATCGCTTTCGGAAAGCTTCAAGGAATCGTTCCTACCCGACCACTGTTGCTCCCAATCAGAAACGTGATCAACGTTGCCCTTCTGATCGGGATGATTGCTTCGACTGTCTGGTTGGTTATCGATCCTTCGATCACTCCTTTCCTCATAGCGGCCGGAATCGCTCTAGCTCTCGGAATTCTCGTTGTGATCCCAATCGGCGGAGCCGACATGCCGGTGGTGATCGCACTGCTGAACTCGTACTCGGGTATAGCTGGTGCGGCAACTGGTTTTGTACTTCACAACAACATGCTAATCATCGCTGGTTCGCTGGTTGGAGCTTCCGGATTGATCCTGACTCGAATCATGACCAAGGCAATGAACCGCTCGCTCGCGAACGTAATGTTGGGTGGGTTCGGTGTTGAAGACGGCGCAGGCGGATCAGGTGGCGAAGAAGAGCGACCTGTTCGGTCCATCCAGGCTGATGATGCGGCAACAATGCTTGCGTATGCACAGTCAGTGATCGTCGTTCCGGGTTACGGACTCGCCGTTGCCCAGGCTCAACACCAGGTTCGTGAATTGGCCGATCTTCTGAAAGATCGTGGAATCAGCGTGAAATACGCTATTCACCCGGTTGCGGGTCGAATGCCAGGTCACATGAACGTGCTGCTCGCTGAAGCGAACGTTCCGTACGACGAGTTGAAAGACCTCGACGAGATCAACAACGAGTTCGCACGAACTGACGTGGCAATCGTGATAGGTGCAAACGACGTTACCAACCCGGCTGCACGAACTGACTCATCAAGTCCGATCTACGGCATGCCTATCCTCAACGTGGATCAGGCGCAGTCCGTGATCATGATGAAGCGTTCGATGTCATCAGGTTTCGCAGGAGTGCAAAACGAACTGTTCTTCCTCGACAAGACGATGATGTTGTTCGGTGACGCAAAAGACTCAGTTGAGAAGATCACCTCAGAAGTAAAAGACCTTTAGGGTCAACGAACCTTCGATAATGAAAAGCCCCTGCTGAATCAGCAGGGGCTTTTTCTTTAGTAAGCGCCTTCCAAATTGTCGGGCGGAGTGCGCCATTCTTTGTTCCAGAGTCCTTCAACGTGATAGCGAGGTTTCCATCCGAGAACCCGCTTGATCTTCTCGTTGTTGAATTTTCTGTGCGGAAGATCAGGAAAAACAAAGAAGGTTTCACAGCGAGAAGCCAGTCGCTCCTCAGGCACCTCAACCGCGGCGTTTATTGCTGTTCCGCAGTCGGGCCATGAGGTGCTGTAAGGGACCATGTCCTTGTGATACGGCGGGTCACCGGGTTCGAGACCACTGAGGTCCCAAGTGTGTTTCATGTTGTAGTACAGCAGTGTGATGACCTGGATGCCGTGCCGTTCACTGAACACTCGACATATTTCTTGCCCGAGCGCCTTGGTGTGAGCATAAAGTCGAGTACCCGGTGCCGGCGGCATATCGGGATTCAAATCAAAGTCCCAGTTTTCATACTGCATGCCTGCCATTTGGTAGTGCGGACCAGTGTTGATGACACGCTTAATTCGATGCTCGCGAGCGGCGGTCATCATGGCGTAGTTGCCCATCGTATTCACGTCAAAAGCAAGCTGGCGATCAGGTCGCAACACAGAAAGGTTGATGATCACGTCCATGCCTTCAGCCGCTTTCACCACGCCGTCGACGTCGTCTACAGAAAGCTTTTGAAACTCGCCTTTGTAGTTGGGGTGAGGATCGTTGATATCGGTCAGCAAAATGTCGTGGCGGTCTTTCATCGCCTTCACCGCCCAGGGCCCCAACATTCCGTTTCCGCCCAGAATCAGTACTTTCATCGTGCCAACTCCTTCGCCAGATCTTCGAACAATTCCTCGGCCTTCTTCGTACTGAATCTTTGATGTTCGACGTGAGACTGAACATGAATATCCTGCCATTGCTCAAGATCCTCAGATGTGAGAGCTGATCTCACGGCAGCAATCACCGCTGACTCTGAAACTGCAGATGTATCACTGGACGGGAGCTGCGCTGCAATTGGCCAGCCAAGTCGAAGATTTACAGCCTGAATACGTTGGTCGCGAGCGAATTCTTTTACGACATATTCACAGAGATGAGCAGCCAAAAGCCCAGCATCTTCTGCAGATGGATCTGAACGCCATTTTTCTGTGACCACGAGATTCTCTTCGTGATCCTGGTACAACTTCAAAGTACTGAGATTTATCACTCGGGCGACACCTGCTTCGGAAGCGGCGTGCAAGAGGTTGTAAATCCTGCGAGTGTGATAGTCGATTAGATCAGTGTCCGAGCCTGATTGCCCGGCATAGCCGACGTTGACAATTACATCAATGTTGGCGACAAGGTCATCAGTTGCCTTGTCATGGTTCAAATCGCACCCAACCACATCTCGTGTCGCGGAACCGGGCAAGTCGGTCAGCACAACCTCGTGATCGGACGACAATGCCTCAGCGACAACGCGTGCTGTCGATGACGCCGCAGATGTGACAAGAATTTTCACACCAGAACTCCTGAAAATAATTAGAAAACCCGCACCCCGGTGCGAGTTCGTAGATACTAGCGTGAGTCTCCTCGAAAATCCCGCTTCACGCAAAAGCTTTGTCAGGATTACTTAGAAAAATAACTACACTCAGGTCACTCCTGACCGCGATGCTTCTGGTGATCGCTATCGTAGGTTGTGCGAATCAGGAAAGTGCTCCGCCAACCATTGAAGTGAGTGATGGTCTTCGGTGTGCCGATTGTGAGATCGTCTCTGTTCAACAAGTGCTAGATGCAAACACATTAGGAACGGACCTTGGCGAAATATCGATGTACGGAGCCTTCGTACTCGATCACCCAGAGGACTGTGCGGAGCTAGCGGAAGCGCGGCTTGCGGAGTTAGCGGGATCGCAAATACGAATCGAGCACGGACCGCAAGATTCTGTACGGATTGCCGACAACCACCGATATTTGTTTACCTCTGACGGGGTTTCGGTCGAGGAAACAATGATCCGAGAAGGGCTGGGGATTGCATGGACTCAGGACGGTCAACACCTCGGCTGGTTCTTATTTCAGGACGCACAAGCAAAGGCAAACGAACGTGGCTGTCTGTGGAAAGGTTGGAACGCGTTCCAGCACGGCGAGCCTTCGGAATTCAGAATTCCCGGACTACCATCTAGAAACTGACCGACGATACTAAACCGGGAAGTCGGTGATGAACTCAGGTTTACCCTGGATATCGAGTTTCACGCGATACAAGTCACCGCCGCGATACGAGTTCATATCGAACCCGGCAGGTTCCCAACCGGTGCGTTCAGTACTGCCTGTACCTGACGTAGCAGACGTCACGTAAAGCTCGTTGAGGTCTTTGCCGCCAAACATTGCAGATGACGTTTGTGCGGCCGGAAATTCCACTCGTCGTTCTTCTTTGCCGTCGGGATCGATTCGAACGACAGTCCCGCCGTACCAAATCGCGGACCACACATAGCCTTCGGCATCCACTGTCATACCGTCAGGAATTCCGAGTTCACTCGGGATCGTCGCGAATACTCGCTTATTCGAAATTTCTCGAGTCGACTGGTTGTAGTCCCATTTGTAGATCTCGTGACGTGGTGAGTCCGTGGAGTAAAAGGTCGAGAGGTCAGGTGAGAATCCCATACCGTTGCACAGGTCGAGCCCGTCATCGATTATTTCGACGCTCCCGTCGGTATTGAAGCGAAAAAGCGTGCACGAATCGAGGTGAGCGCTGCCGCCGTAGAGGGAACCGTCGGGACCAACAATCAGGTCGTTGAGCTTAAAAGGCCGTCCCTCATGTTCGCCCTGGAACAACCACTTGAAGTCGTCATCTGAATTCCAGAGTTGTACGCCTTCCCACGTACCGACTGTCAGACTGCCGCCCCTGTTTCGAGTCACACCCGCTACGTTGTAGCCAGTGTGCAAAAGCTCGTTTTCACCAGTCGTTGGATCAAAATTCCAGAACCGGCCGCCCTGAATATCTACCCAGTACAGCGATTGGGATTCGACGTCCCATACCGGACCTTCCCCAACCAGAGCTTCCTCAGCTGCAAGCTTCTCAATCTGGTATTCCATAACTACCCCTTCGGAGCCTCGATCGATACGCGAATAGTCGATTCTTCACCAACGGTTTTAGTCGAATATATCTTTCCCGACTCGATGAAGACGACATCACCTGCATTCGCTGTCGTGACACCTTCACCTTCGATGTCCCATTCGACACTACCTTGAAGTACTACCCACCATCGATTCTCTTTAGCGTGCGAATTGGCGTCAGAACTCGTGCCCACTATTTCGTGAATATAAGTTCCGTAGTTTCGGTCGTCAGAAACGATCACTTCAGTCCAGTTTGAATCAGAACCGTTTCGACTGACCACATCCTTGAGTTTGGTGTGGATCAAGTTCGGTGACGACTGCCCTTCGTCAACGGGCAAATACCGACACGGCGCAATTCCCTTGATGTCGTGGTTACTGTTCGGGTGAGTTACGCCAAACCGGATCGCTTGCACACCTTCTTTAGGCTCAATGATGTGGCAGTAACCGGCTGGAGCCATGATTACGTCACCCCACGAAGAACGGACAGGCTCGTATTGTCCGATCTGCCACTGAGTGCTGCCGTCGAGGGCTATCCACCACTCGTTGAAGTCCGGGTGGATGTGTGGATCCGGTGGTGTGCCAGGAGGTCCAGATATCCAAACCGCTCGATTGCGACCGTCTTCAATCAGTCGTTCAGCCCATCGCTCACCTTCACCATGGCGCGCCATGATCTCATCGTGGGTTTGAATCCTTTTATTCATCGGCGCTTCTAGAACCATTGTTCGTTCCCCTGGGTTAAATCACTCTACGAAGTTTGAGTTGCGATTGCTGCCTGCATCATGGCTCTTGCATAGCCGACCGTGTAGGCAAATCCGGTGTAGGTGGTCGCTGAAATTCCGTCGAACGGGAATTCAGTATCAGAGTCGTTTTGTGGTGGGTGCTCAGGGTAGATTAAACGAGGATACTTCTGTCGTACAAGCTCACTCATGACAGCGAACATATCGACCTGGCCTTCGTCGATCCACACCTCTGTGTAGTCGAGGTTTGGAGTGCGAGTAACAACGTTCCTGAAGTGCACATGGTTGATTTGGTCTCGTTCACCAAAGTAGCGAGCTACTTCAACAGGATCGTGCCCCAGTTCGCGAGTTACTCCACAGTCGAAAGTAATCCCGTTGTGAGGACTTGGAACGATGTCGCACAGGCGTTTCCAACCCTCGACAGTGCTCATGATTTGACCCGATCCACGGCTAATTGGCGCCGGCGGATCGTTTGGGTGCAAAGCCAGTCGAACACCGGCTTCTTCTGCTGCAGGGATCACGGCTTTCAAGTAGTACGTGACGTTGTCCCACATCTCGTCCAGTGAATGGGCTTCCTCACCCACCAGCGGGGGTAAATCCTTGATTCGGTCGTTATTGAAATCCATCAACCCCGAACCACCTCGACCGGGAACAACTTTGTAGCCTTCGACAATTCGATGGGCGTAAAAGTTGTACTCCATCACAGGGAGTCCTTGCCGCCCAGCAACCTTGATGGCGTTGATGATCGTCTCTATATCTTCGTCGCGCCCGTCCTGACCAAACCTGACTCGATCAGATGGGTTGAACATCACGTTACGAAGTTCGAGGTCAGCCTCAGTGACTCGATCGAGATGCCTGCGTAGAACGTCGTCGGTCCATGTTTCAAGTCCACCAGTGTCCAGACTGGCGGTACTCACTCCCTTTACGCCAAGTTGCTTAACCCGTCGTAACGACCGGTCTGAAAGATCGTCGAGGAACAAGGTCAGCGTTGGAGTTTCATCTGTCTCGGGATAGTGACCTTGATTCTTGATCGAATCATGAATTCCGGCTTTGTCGTAAACCATCAGTTGCCTCTCAAAAATCCTGGCTAAACCATTCCATGTGCGACGTACTCGTAGTCGCTACTTGCGTAGTCTCGTTCCCATCTCGCTTCTATCCCGGCGCGCCATTCTTCAGCAAGTTGCTTCAATTCGTTGGCAATTTTGGGTTCTTTTTCGGCAAGATTTACCGACTCAGACGGGTCTGACTCCACATCAGAAAGATGAACATCGGCGACTGAGTCACCTTCCTCCACCAACTGGCCTTTGAGAACTAGCTTCCATTTACCTCGCCGAACAGCAGTTTGACCTTCCATCTCCCAGAAAATCGGTCGCTCATCTAACTGAACATCATTGGTAACAAGACTCAGAAGACTCGTGCCATCGATTTCATAACCTGCCGAACCGGCACCGACGGCATCAAGAACGGTCGGGACGATGTCCATTGCAGCTGCAGGTGTCCCGATTACCTGACCTCCAGGAATCTTGACGGGCCAATGAACTATGCCCGGCACCTTTACTCCACCATCAAACAAACTGAACTTGTGGCCTTTTAGTCCACCTGAAGTACCACCGTAGTATGGATCCTGTCGACCATCTAACCAGTTTCGGGATTCACGTGATGGTCCGTTATCGGACATGAAGAACGAGAGGGTGTTTTCGGTTAAGCCCTGGCGTTCAAGCTCGTCCTGAATAGCTGCGATCGCGTCATCGACCGCGCTGATCATCGCCGCCATCACCTGTCGGTCCCACGGCAAATCCGGGAAGCGATCCATGTACTTCTGCGGTGCATGCATCGGGTAATGAGGAGCGTTGAATGGCACGTACAGGAAAAACGGTTCTTCACTGTCTGCCGTGTCTCGTATGAACTCAACTGCCTTTTCGGCAATCAACTCTGTGAAATATTCTCCGTTCCGCCAGATTTCTTCATTGTTCTCCCAAAGATCATGAGTCGGGTTAAGGCTCGGGCCCGGTCGATTGGCTCCCCAGTAGTAAATGTGCGAGAAGAAATCGATACACCCAGCCATAAATCCGAATGTTTTATCGAACCCATGAGCGCCCGGGCGTGACTGTTCAGCTAGTCCTAAATGCCACTTTCCAACGAGACCAGTTTTGTACCCCTCACTTTTGAGCATGGTTGCTAGCGTGGGAGTGGAGGCCGGAAGACCGGTCGCAGTCCGATGCCCGCGAAGGATTGCCCGTACACCAGCGTTACCGGGGTATCGACCTGAGAGGAGTGCCGCTCTTGATGGCGAACAAACCGGGCTATTCGAGTACCAGTCAGTAAATCTCGCACCGTTCTTCGCCATGCGGTCCAGAGTCGGAGTTTTGAAGTCCTCCGCACCCATGCATGACAGATCGCCGTATCCCTGGTCGTCGGTCATGAAGACGATCACATTCGGACGAGAATTTGGCATCGAGACCCCTTCGTTTCTTTAGATGCGGGAAGTTACGAATTTACGGTTGACAGTGAATTTTTCGAGAAGTTTTTGATCAGGTTCAGGCAGGCCTTTTTCATAAGGTTTCATCGTGTTTGTTGGAGTTAGCTCAACTTCTGGCTGCCCCATGTCGCGAGTGTAGAAACGGGACGATGGGAACAGGTCTCCGGGGTATGTGAAGTTTGGAAGCGTGGCGAGCTCAACACAGACAGCTGAGCCGACTGCACTTTCCAACATCCCTCCAATCCAAACAGGTACCCCCGCATCGCTGCAAATGTCGTGGACCCGGACAGCGTTCGATAGCCCACCTACTCTTCCAGGTTTGATGTTCACGAACTTACAGGCATCAACCTGGAGCGCCTGTTCAACCGCTCTCGGACCGGTGATCGATTCATCGAGGCAAATGGGAGTGTCGATTCTTCGGGCAAGTTCAGCGTGATCCAGAACATCATCATTTGCCAACGGTTGCTCGATAAACTCCAAATTGAACTGATCCATTTGCTTGAACATATCCAGGTCATCCAGCGAGTACCCAGAATTGCAGTCGATATGGAATCGTTCATTCGGAAATGCAGACCTGACTGCTTTCAACATTTCGAGATCCCATCCACGTCCGACCTTTAGTTTTATCCGGGGGAAGCCAGCGTCGACAGCGGTCTGGATGTTTCCAAGAAGCATTTCGAATGAATCCTGGATTCCAAAGTCAGCCCCTGCCTGAACCTCTCTGGGTTCACCACCAAGTAAGGCATGCAACGGTTTGTTTTGAATCTTGGACTGGAGAGTCCACCAAACGATCTCAAGAGCTGCTTTGGCAAAGGGATTGCCTTTGAATATGGACAGTTCGGCCAACACGTCATCAGCCGATGTGAATTCTTTGCCAACGACTCGCTGGGCAAAATATTCAGAGACGTTCAGAAAAACTCCGGCCGCACCCTCGGGACTGTAAGTCGGCATTTGTAGTGGAGTCGACTCCGACCAGGCTACATGGTCACCACTCCGGGCTTGAACGAGCACCGAGTGAATGTCGTAGTCCGCACCATAGGCGGTGCGCCACGGATAAATCAGTGGCATTGCTACGTGGAATATTTCGAGTGAGTCGATCTTCATTTACTGGACGAACGATTTATCTCCCTGACTATGTGAGAGTGAGTCTGCACGTCAACGTGCGGATCATAAATCGAATGTGCCAGCGGATATGTGCTCATTTCGTCGGAAATTGTGATCTTTCCGTTGCAAATGTCTCGGATTTCATTTTCGGCCCGCACTCGACCTTCTTTGGAAGAAATCTCGGGCCCCATATGGGCTAGAACTAAGTGCCCGACTCCAGATTCGGCAGCCAATTCGCCTGCTGCAACGGATCCAATTTGACCTGCTTCGGCTCCTTTTCTGATCAACTCGGATTGAAAATTCCCACACATCGTCACAAGAACGTCAGCACCTGTGGCCAGTTCCACGAGATGCTCGCACGGCCGAGCGTCACCGGTGAACACGATCGATATTTCAGGTGAATCAAGACGGTAAGCATTTGATTCGAGATGTGGTTGAACATGCTCAACCCGCTGGGCGGTCACTTTGACACCGTCTGAATCGAAGATCACACCAATTCCTGGCGCGCTGGGTAATTTATCAGTAGATCGTTGAGATTGCGGAATGTCCGATCTCTCGTTCGTTCCTGCCGGTTAGATGTTCGAGCCAAAGAAACGTTGCAACTTTAAGCACCTGAGGAATCGAAGATGGTCGATTTACTCGGAGCGTTCACCTGGCTTGGTGAAAAATGCCAGGATCAGACCGAGCACAGAGAATCCGGTGACCAACCAGTACGCGACCGTCCATCCATTCATGAATGACCGGCCGGCTTCGGCGTTGCCAGTTATGTCGCTTAGAGGAATATCGAAGCCTTCTGACGCCATCACACCCACTACCACTGCAGAAGCAACGGCCTGGCCGGTAACGTTCCCGACGTTTCGAGTGAGGTTAGTGAATGCGCCAACAATTCCGAACGACTCCTTCGGTACGGACCCCATGATGATCGAGTTATTCGGAACGTTCCACAGCCCCATCGCAAGTCCGTTGATTAGAAGAACGACAAGAACAAACACCATAGGTGTGTCCTCAGTAAACACGGCGAACGCTATCGAGGTAATTACGAGTGCCATAAATCCAACGATTGCAAATGGGCGCTCTCCGAATCTATCGCTGAGTCGCCCTGCGCTCTGAGCAGCAATTCCCATGCCTAGCGAAGTAAGGAACAACGCTCCACCTGTTGCGGCTTCACCGATATCTCTCAAGCTGAGTAAATAGACCGGCATAAGGAATCGGACAGCAGTAGTCCCGAGGAAGCCGAGAAAGCGAGTTGCCACCGCTAGGCTGAACGTCAAATTCGAGAACATCCGCAATTGCAACATTGGGGATGGATTTCGCAATTCCCACCAGATGAACCCAAGCAGCAGGACTACCGCGGTTGCAGCGCCACCAAGGATCAATACTGAAACAATTGGAACACCAAATGGGTTGTTGATGAGAATTACGCCAATGACGATCGTTGCTCCCGAGAGAATAGCGCCAACCCAGTCGAATTTCTGACCAGCCCCTCGCAGATTCTGACTCACTTTTGATTCGTCAAGAATGAAATACCCGGCAATGAACGCGATTCCAATTGGGATCGTCAGCATCCAGAACAAAGCCTGCCATGGCAAAAACTGAAGTACCAACCCGGCAACAATCGGTCCGGACGCACCGCCGATAGCGACTGCGGTGGTCTGACTTCCAATAGCTTTCCCGCGCTCCCGTGTCGGAAACACAGATATGACCATTGCTGTTCCCACGGACTGTCCCATCGAATTACCGACCGCAGTAATGACTCGAGCAAGAATCAAGAGTCCGAAGCTCGGAGCGAGTGCGGTAAATACCGCTCCACCACCGAACAGCACGAGGCCCATCAAGTGAACTTTTCGTCGACCAATAATGTCGGCCAGACGCCCCATCGGCATCATGAGTGCGCTGATGGTCAAGCCTTGGGCAATTACGACCCACGAAACGGCTCGCAGAGTAATTTCGAACTCGTCCGCGATTTGAGATAGCGCGACGAATACCATCGACATGCTTGCGACCATCGTGACAAACGATGTCCCAATTGCTGCGAACGCTTTCCATTTGTAGGAATCGAGATCGGGCTGGGAAGCGACGATAGTCGACACGTTCTCGGCGTTATCTGCCAAGTATTTCTCCAGGTTGAAAACTTATGGGGCTCGTTTGAATAACGCGTTGAATAGCTTTTATGTTAGCCGTAGTTTGATCGGAATCAATCAGTTCGAAGTACAGGTTATGTCGCCTTAGATTCGACCCAATCAAGGTCGAACTCAAATCCAAAACCAGGTGCATTTGATGGAGTCAGATACCCGTCCTTGATCACCGGGGTTCCAGGAAGTACGACAAGCTCTTCAAGCGGAACACCCGGTGGCGCTACACCTTCTGAGCGCTCAGCCCACATAACTGAGGACATTGAATAAGCAAGGTGCTGCCCGTACGGATAGTTGGTACTTGCATGCGGGATTACAGTTAGACCATGCGCCTCAGCGAGATGACATATCTTCACACCTGCTGATACACCGCCAACCCATTGCAAATCAGGCTGGAATATATCGACGAGTCCATGACTGGCAGCGAACGCAAATGGATGTACCGAGTACCAGTGCTCTCCTGTTGCGAGGGTTTGGTAAGGAATTCGCTGGCGCAAATTGAAGTAGCTGTCGATGTCTTCTGGAAGCACATAGTCCTCCAGCCACTTGATTCGGTACGGTCTCAAGGCCTCGGCAATACGAACAAGGTAGTCGGTATTCATCGACATCCAGCAATCGACAGCAATTTCTACGTCGTCGCCCACCAGCTCTCTCGTTTTGGCAACTAATTCCTCAGTGCGATTGATACCTGCAAGCCCAGAGTCCGGTCCTTCTAGCAAGAAAAGTTTGACAGCCTTGAATCCGAGTTCCAGGAACCATTCGATGGAGTTTTCAGTTCCGTAAGAAATATCGGTGTTGCTGGCGTAGCAGAAAATCTTTTCTTTCTGAGGACCACCGAGCAGTTCATAAACAGGCTTACCGAGCAGCTTACCTTTGAGATCCCAAAGTGCATTGTCTACCGCACTGATCGCGTAGCTCGACACACCTGCGGTACCGTACGGGGAAGTCGCCTTTTGCATCAGGTCCCAGATGCGTTCGGTCGCCATGGCGTTCTCGCCAACAACGACTTTCGAGAGATGGTCATTTATGAGCGGAACGGTCACACCGCTATGCAAGGCTAAACCAAATCCCCAGGTCCCATCTTCGGCGGTAACAACGCAGGCCGCTCGTTTCCAGTCGTTCGACCAGTCTGAACGCTTCAGCTCCGGGTATCGCTGCATCGGGCTCACAAAGCCGTTCGTTTCCATCTTTGGAACACGCGGTTTCGTCGTCGGACGCGGCGTTACATCGACCTCAATGGCTTTTACTGATGCGATCTTCAATGTGTCCTGCCTTTTGCGGTGTACGAATTACCCCGAGGTATGAATCTCGGGGCAATGTACACCCAAATAAATGCAGGAGATACTAACTGCCGCGGAACTGTTCGTCTGAATTAGCGAGCAAGTAGTCCATGTTCATCTCGATACCGAGTCCAGGGCCCTCCGGCATGTGTAGATATCCGTCTCGAACGTCGAGAGGATCTTCGATGAACACGTCGTAAGCGTTCAGACGGTGTCGCGCAGTTTCGAGTTTGTAGAAGTTCGGAACCGTCATCATCACATGTGCGCCTGCCAACACGTTAATCGGACCGCTGGCATCGTGAGGCGAGACTGGAACGTAGTAAGCCTCGCTCATGGTGGAAATCTTTTTGAGTTCGGAAATACCACCGGTCCACGTAACGTCTGGCATCAGGAAATCAGCGAGGTCCTGTTCAAGAACAGCCACGAATTCCCACCTTGTGTGGAGGCGCTCGCCAACAGAAATTGGGATTTCGATCTGGTCGCGAACGTTCTTCAGAGCATGGGTACTTTCAACAGGGACTGGCTCTTCCCACCAGTGAATGTTGTACTGAGAAACGCTTCTTGAAAGACGTACAGCGGTTGGTACATCGAAGCGTCCGTGAGCGTCGATGAGCAGTTCCATTTCTGGACCTGCGCCTTCTCGAATAGCCGCAGTTATTTCGTTCCCTTCGGCTTCTCCCTGGGGGGACATCTTTCCGCTGAGGTATCCGTTCCGCTCCTCTTCCATTCCCGGGTACGGGTCGAATTTCATTGCACGGTGACCCGAGTCGGCGATTTCTTTTGCCTGTCGCTTGGCTTCGTCGGGCCCAATGTTCGGATCAGGGTGCGTGTACAGATCGATCTTGTCTCGAACCGGACCACCAAGCAGGTTGTAGATCGGTTCGTTCATTGCCTTGCCGCGAATGTCCCACAATGCAATATCGATGCCGCTTATCGCATTCGTAGTGGCACCGCGAGATCCCATATAGGTGAACCGACGGAAGACTTTGTTCCAGATCTCTTCTATCCGGAACGGATCGTCGCCTTTCAGCATTGGATCGAGTTGCTGCAGGACCGCACACACTGCCCGGTTTGCGACGGGATGAGTCGTGGTAACTTCACCCCAACCGGTTATGCCTTCGTCAGTTTCAACCTGGACAAAGATGTACTCCCCTTGCCTACCGAAGTCGTAAGCGGCCTTGGAAAGCAGGAGCCATGGTGTGACTTTCGTAATTTTCATGGTGTAGTTCTGATCCGTTCTATTCGCAGTTACAAGTGTTGGTTTAGTGATGATATTTGTGAACGACTGTTTCCGGGAGGATTTGTGAGGTGTAATTGGCTTCACTGGGTTTAGTATCTGCGCTCGTGTCACCAGAAGCAGAACATAAAAACATCGTCATCATTGGTGCCGGTTCCGCCGGACTAGCAACCAGTTATTTCCTCACTCAGGCAGGTGTTTCGCACATCATCCTCGAACGTGGTGATGTAGCGAACACATGGGATAATGAGCGTTGGGACGGATTTCACCTAGTGAACCCGAACTGGGCGATTCGCTTGCCAGGATTTCATTACAGCGGTGACAACCCGGATGGTTATCTTTCGAAACAGGAGACCGTCGACTATCTAAGAAACTACGCGCGGTCGTTCAACGCGCCGGTGCGATCAGGTGTTTCAGTTGTACGGCTATCGCGGACTGACGAGTCGTACGTTTTGGAACTTGCCGGTGACCGCCAGATCAATGCCAACTGTGTGGTTGTCGCCACAGGAGCTTTCGGAATTCCGAAAACACCTGAATTCGCTGCGAACTTAGATTCTTCCATCACTCAACTGCACTCAAACGACTACGTAAATCATGAACGGCTACCTGAAGGCGGTGTGCTAGTTGTCGGTTCGGGACAATCAGGAGCGCAAATAGCCGAAGAGTTACAGGCTGCCGGCAAGAAGGTTTATCTGTCGGTGGGTGCAGCAGGTCGCAGACCACGTAGGTATCGCGGTAAAGACTCCTCCTGGTGGAACTACACCATGGGTCAGTTCGACAAGACTATTGAGGATGTCGATTCAATCGACGACGCTCGATATGGCGCTTCATCTCACACCAGCGGCGCTGGTGGAGGACACGATATTTATCTTCGTCAACTGGCGAAAGACGGCATGACGCTGGCGGGTCCAGTCGTTGGTGCGACAGGGAACAAGGTTCAATTCCGGACCGACTTAAATGAAATTCTCACAGCGGTCGATGAGCACCCTATTCGTTGGAAGGCAAATGTCGACAGGTACATCGAAGATCAAGGTTGGGATTTTCCAGAGGATACGACCGTTGACCCACCCGGGATATCTGACTGGCCAAAAGGTGAGGCGCCCGCTGAACTTAGCCTTACCGAAGAAGGCATCAGTTCAGTTATTTGGGCGACAGGATTCCAGTATGACTTCGGTTGGATTGATCTACCAATCACAGGTGAACGCAACTACCCGAAACAACTGCGTGGTGTGACCGATTACCCAGGGCTTTACTTCATGGGACTCCAGTGGATGTACGGCTCCAAATCAGCCCAATTTATCGGTGTTGGCGAAGATGCCGAGTACGTTGCGAATCACGTAACTGAGCGATTCGGGGACAACAAAAAAGGCTGATCGAAACTCGACCAGCCTTTTCTGAATATTTCCCAGGATTACTCTGAAGCATCCGAAGGTACTGTGCCAGTAGGCTCGAAACCTGAAGCTTCGTGAGACTGTCCTTCGATCGAAATGTTTGGAATCCATTCCAACCATGAAGGCAAGTACCACGCCGACGGACCCATCACTCGCATCACACTAGGTACCAGCAGTGATCGTACAACGGTAGCGTCGAGCAATACCGCTGCTCCCAGACCGAATCCCATCGACTGGAAGAATGCGATGTCGCCAAGTGCGAATCCACCGAACACTGCAACCATGATGAGAGCTGCCCCGGTAATGATGCTTGCAGTGGTTCGTAGTCCGAATGCAACTGATTCAGAAGCGAGACCCGTGATGTCATACCGCTCCTTTATTCGGCTGAGCATGAACACGTGGTAGTCCATCGACAGGCCGAAGAGGATGCTGAACATGAACAACGGTAACCAGAACTCGATCTGGTCAACCTTCTCAAATCCGAAGAAGTCGATCAGGAAGCCTTTCTGGAATACCAGCACAACAAGTCCGTAAGCAGCGCCAACTGACAGCAGGTTCATGATGATCGAAGCAATGCTGATTGTGATCGATCTGAACGCAAGCAACAGCAGAATGAAGCTGAGACTCAATACAGAAGCGAATACGATCGGCAAATATTCGTCTGAAACCTTGACTGAGTCGACAATTTCAGCAGTGTCACCACCTACGAAGACTTCGTATTCGCTATCGGCAACACCAGCAAATGCCTCAGGAACTAACTCTGAACGGAGTCTGCGCACCGTTTGCAAAGCATCCTGATTGGTCGGGTCACCTGGAAGTACAGCGCTAATTGAAGCCAGGTTCACACTCGGTTCAATTCGAATTGGAGGAGCAATCCCAGGATTGCTTTCATCCGGGTAACGCAGGACCAGACCTGAGTCAGCATTGATCGCTGCCTCGAGCCTATCTATCGCTGCCTCGACATCAGCCGAACCAACGTTACCGTCTACAGCGACGATCGTAGGAGCGTCGGAACCGAATCCGAATTTTTCGTTCAGAGAAACGAAACCCTGCTTCGCAGGTTCATCGTCAGGTAGAACTGAAATTCCACTCGTTCCCTTATCGAGTTCGAAATAGAAGTAACCCAGCACCAACAAGAACACGGTAGCGACAGCCATGGACAACCAGGGTCGTCGCATCACATTCACGGTAACGGCGTTTGCGATACCTTCCTCGGTATCTGGGTCGTATTCAGATCCCCCACCCATGCCAAGAAAATCGGATGCACCGGTGAATGGTTTGAGTAACGTCATTATCGTTAGAAACAACATGACACCGATCGAAACGACCAGTAGCAATGGCCCGACGCCGGCAGTCAGCCCAACGGCTATAGCCCCGACAATGAATAGTCCCAGAGTCAGAGGAAGTGGTGCCTTTACTGCCCAAACCCTGTCACCAAGTAATCCAATCAGCGCTGGCAGCAATGTCATTCCGACAATCACGGCAACAAACACAACCATGATTGCGCCCACCCCGAAAGCCTGGAATGTGCGTTCAGGGATGATGAGCATTCCTAGCAAGGCGAGCACGACAGTAAACCCACTGAACACGACTGCTCGACCAGCAGTTCCACCTGAGGCCTCAATTGCTGCGTGTTTGTGGAGTCCACGCGCTCGTTCTTCCTTGTAACGGGACAGGATAAACAGCGAGTAGTCGATACCAACTGCAAGCCCCATCATCGTCATTATGTTCGGCACAAAATCGTTGAGTTCAACGAACTGCGCAACAAGCGGGGTAAGACCGACGGCTACGAAAATGGCAAAAATTGCGAGAACAATTGGCACAAACGCAGCAACCACTGATCCAAAAACGAGAGCAAGAATGATCAGGGCAACTGCGATACCGATCGACTCCCCTGTGACGAGATCACTTTCAGCCAATTCAGCGAACGTGTGATTGGTGCTGGCGAATCCGATGAGATATGCATTGAAATTGTCGCTGTGGACCTCTTCCGCAACGTGGATAAGGTCACCGATATTTTCTTCACCATCGCCAGTAATCTCAGCGAAAACAAGCAGTGACGTACCATCCTGGGAAGGTTGTGCCGGATAGTTTGCCCAGTCGGTTGAAAGCAGCTGGACACCTGCATCAGCTTGGGCGGCGTTGAGTCCATCAACGAACTCTTGGACTTTACCGTCGAACACCGGATCGCCCGGGCCAATGCCCTCACCGACGAAAAGAACAAGCTCGGAGAAGGTTTCTTCACTTTCGCCTGCATCCTCGTCTTGACCTGTCCCATCGAGCTCTCCGAAGCGCTCGTTGATTAGCTCCCGAGCTCGTTCATATTCGAGAGTTTGAGTTGGACCTTGTTCGCCATCTAATGCTTCGGCCACCCACATCGAACTTGATGCGGCCGCCGCGGCCATTACGATCACCCACGCCAGAATAGTTAGCCATGGATGCCTACCGCTGGCTCCCGCTATTCCTTGGATTGAAAATCCCATTTTTAGATGAGTCTCCGTGTCTCTTTTTTATCCCGAACCGTTAGATGTAGGACCTCGAAAATAGATGCCGAGTCTTCCATGCCAAACGCGCAAACGGATCAATTGCGCCCCCAGATTAGTTTGAACCGCCGAACAGGGTATCCCCAATAAGGGGTATTTCGGGGTGAATTCACCCATAAACGAACATCCGATAATCCTGTTTTACGTGTCTGGTGTAGGGATAGAATTCTCCGCCGTGCTCCCTAACAACCCGCCGGTCGAAAACGTTGCGACCTCCCGAATCACTAGGACTCCCTTCTACTACGGTTGGGTAATTCTTTTTGTCGCTGGGCTGGCGAATTTCACTTCCGCTCCTGGCCAGACATACACGTTCTCGGTATTTCAGGATTCGTTCATAGAAGACCTGAATCTGAGTTCGACAACTATTTCCAGTCTCTACTTGTTTGGGTCTTTGACCGCTGCTGTCCTAATAATGCCGATTGGCAGAAATCTTGACCGCTTTGGCCCTCGGATAATGCTTGTCCTCGTTACCTCTGTGATGGGTCTTGGTGCCTTCTGGATCAGCAACGTGGACTACGCCTGGCAGCTGTACATCGGTTTCGCAATCATGCGGACGATGGGGCAAGGTGCGCTTAGTCTTATTCCTGCGACAGTTGTTTCAGTTTGGTTTGTTCGCCGTAGGGCGTTCGCACTTGCTCTCATGGCGCTAGGAGGTGCGACGGCCAGCGGAGTGTTCCCAATTTACGGCGCTACTCTGATTCAGTGGTCGGACTGGCGAACGGCTTGGATTGTTCTCGGAATCACAGCCTGGGTACTCCTAATTATCCCGGCTGCAATTTTCATGCGCTCAAGTCCCGAATCCGTGGGGTTGGAGCCTGACGACGGATCGACGGCAATCGAAGAAGACAAAGAACGGGGCAACAAACACAGAGATCTCACGGTGGCTGGCGACTGGCTTCTGTCGCAGGCATTACGCGGCAAAGTGATGTGGTTGTTGATGCTGGCAGGAGCAGCCCAGTCGATGGTCGGCACGGGCGTGATGTTTCACCAGGTCTCGATCATGTCATCCAAGGGCATGGGCACCGCGGTATCCGCCGGCGTGTTCGGAGTGGTAGCACCAAGCCTGATCGCAGGTCAGTTCACAGCCGGGGCTGCAGCAACGAAGTTCAAGCCCAGGTACATGCTTGCTATCGGTCAGTTGGGAATTGTGGTTTCGATCCTGCTTTTGTTATCAGTCTCAGAGATCTGGCACGCCTATGTTTACGGAATCTTCCTCGGGATCAATATGGGATTCCTGATGAACACAAACCAATTCGTTTGGCCTGAATATTTCGGGCGAAAAAATCTCGGATCGATCAGGGGAGTCGCTAATTTCGGAACAATGGCCGCAGCTGCGCTCGGACCGCTTCCGCTAGCGTTGTCGCTTGACCTATCTGGAAGCTACTCAATAGGTCTTTTCGCATACCTATGCGTGCCGCCGATCTGCGGAATCGCAGCGTTGTTTGCCGGCTCGCCGAAACCTGCAAATGCAGCTCCCTCCCGCTGATCCTTATTGATTCCACATATTCCCTCTGGCATGGACGGGCGAATGCCGGCGTTTCTGATGTAAAGTGCGCCCCGTTGAATCTCAACTAGTCAGCAAGGTTTGTGTTTCGTATGAGTCAGATGTCCGGCGCTCGTTTCCTCGCAGAAACTATGCATGGTCACGGTGTTACGCATTTCTTCTTTATGCCGGTGATTGTTCCCGACGCTATGCCCGAGTTGGAACGCCTCGGTATTACGCGAGTCATGGCACACAGTGAAAAGCCAGCCGCTTACATGGCCGACGGTTATGCCCGGGTTAGCGGGAAGGTCGCTTTCTGTGGAGCACAGTCTGTCGGAGCAAACAACCTCGCTGCCGGTCTCCAGGACGCCTATTTGGGGTGTGCTCCAATCGTGGCGCTGACAGGTCGGCTCAAACAGGAACAACAAGACCGACATGCTTACCAGGAAGTCGACCACTCGAATCCGTTCAGTGCGGTTACCAAGTACTCGAGCGTGGTTCACGAAACACACCAACTTCCAATGTTCCTAAGGCAAGCTATCCGAGAGGCAACAACCGGAACACCTGGACCAACTCATCTGGACCTTGCAGGTATCGATGGTGTTCATATCGTCGGCAACGAAGCCGATCTCGACCTTGCGATAGAAAGTCAATTCTCCAGCCTGCCGCCTTTCCGCCCAGAGCCGGACCCTGAATCTGTGAACGCGGCGTTAGCGGCGATTGCCCGGGCAAAGAAGCCAGTCATAGTTGCTGGTGGTGGCGTTACAGCTTCAGGAGCCCGCGGTGAGTTACGGGAACTCGCTCAAAAGCTGAATGTTCCGGTTGCAACTTCGCTGAACGCGAAAGAAACGTTCCCGCATGATCATCAGCTTGCGATCGGGGTACCGGGCGCTTACTCAAGGGAATGTGCCAACCAGGTTTTGGCCGAAGCTGACCTTGTGTTCTTCGTTGGTAGCCACACTGGTGGCCAGGTGACCAAAGAGTGGACCTTGCCTCGCCCAGGTACTGAGGTTGTCCAAATGGATATCAACCCGGCGGAACTAGGACGCTCCTACCCAATTTCTGTTGGTCTAATGGCCGACGCAAAAGCAGGTCTCAAGAAAATGTTGGAGGCCGTTTCTGAAGTCGGTTCACCTACCGATGAGGGAGAACGAGCAAACTGGGTATCTACCGCCCAAAAGTATGTTTCGGACTGGAAGCAAAGTGTCGATCACCTGTGGAATTCAGATGACTCACCAATGCGACCTGAACGACTTTGCAAAGAGATTACTGACTCGATGCCAAGCGATGCGATTCTCGTTTCAGACACAGGTCACTCAGGCATCTGGACAGGAACGATGATCGATTTGACACACCCTGATCAGTCTTACATCCGGTGCGCAGGATCGCTCGGCTGGGCATTCCCTGCAGCAATCGGTGCGAAAGCTGCCGCTCCAGACCGACCAGTAATTGCCTTCGCGGGGGACGGTGCAATGTGGTACCACTTCCCGGAACTGGACACCGCACTTCGTTACGGCCTGAATACGGTTACCGTCGTGAACAACAACGCCTCGCTGAACCAGGAACGAGCCTTGAACGAAAACGTTTACGGAGGAGTCACTCCTGGTTCTGATGAGTTGTGGAAGTTGACAGACGCAGACTTCGCCAAGATTTCTGAATCGATGGGTGGTTTTGGAATTACCGTCACCAAGCCGAGCGAATTCGAAAGTGCGCTCGACCAGGCGATTAACTCAGGCAAGCCTGCAGTCATTGATGTCAAAACTCACATAGATGGAATCGCTCCTAAAGCATGGGGTTACTCAAGTTAGCCAAGCTGGGTTCGAAATCCAAAAGCCAACTTTAAGTGCCCGAGTGGCAACAACCCTCGGGTACGCACAACCAAAAAATCTCAGGAGTTGAAATGCTCGCGGCTGGAACTTCCAGAGTCGACATAACCCCACCAATCGGAATCGCCCACGCAGGATGGGGTGCGCAAACGCATGAGGTGGCTGAAGGTATCGATATGCCACTCAGCATCACTGCCATGGTGGTGGAACCTTCCGGTAACACCGATCCCGCCAAGCGTATTGCCATCCTCGACATAGACACATGTATGTTGGCGACTGGATACGACAATCTCATACGGGAAGCGGTAACGGCTCGGACAAAGATCCCGGCAAGCAACCAGCGGGTGTCATACACCCACACTCATTCAGGCCCAATCGAAGGTCTGTCTTGGATTGTCAAGGGAGCGGAACTGGTTGAGCCGTGGTTCGAGTCGATGGGACCTGCATCCGCCGAAGCCGTTGAACAAGCTATTTCGAAAATAGTTGACGTGCGGGTTGAGTCTGGTTCAGGTCACTGTGAGATCAACATCAACCGACGCCCCGTGAGCGGTGATGGACATGTATTTACCGGTCGAAACCCTGACGGATTTGTGGATCACGAAGTCCTCGTAACCGCACTCGATGATCTAGATGGGAACCCGGTTGCAACACTCGTCAATTACGCATGTCACCCGACAATCATGGGTCCCGACAATAAATTGATCACTCCTGATTACCCTGGTCCCATGAGAGAAACGGTCGAAAGCATCGTCGGGGGAACATGCTTATTCCTCCAGGGTGCAGCGGGCAACCAGGGGCCAATCGACGGATTTACAGGCGATCTCTCTGTCTACCACAAGCTTGGAAAACAACTGGGAATCGAGGCGGCACGAGTGCGCCTCAACATCGACCCGGTTCCACGCGGGGAAGAACTCGAAGAAATACTCCCTTCAGGCGCAGACCTGGGCATTTATTCGTTCAACCAGATTGGGGAGCCTGACGACGCTCTCACAGTGCTAAACACAACCGCCTCGCTTCCGATTAAGGAAATGCCACCTGAATCTGAGGTCCAGGCAAAGTACGACTCAATCAAAGCTAATTTGGAGAACGTCAGGCAATCTGGTGGTTCGCAGGAAGAGATCAAAAAAGCCGCTTTTCCAGCGAAAAGAGAAACTCTACTACTACGTCACACCCAAACGTTTGGACGTGGTGGCGACAAACAGGAAATACCAATCCAGGTGATTCGACTTGGCAACACCGCGCTGGTGTCAATTCCAGTCGAACCGTTTGCCGAGATCGGAGTTGCTGTCAAAGAGAAATCGCCCGCCGATTGGACGTTATTCTCCGGCTATTCAAACGGCTACTACGGATACCTCCCCATGGCTTATGCCTACCCGGAGGGTGGCTACGAAGTCGGCCCCACCGCCCCGTTTGAGGCAGGTGCCGCGGAGAAAATGATCGAAGACTGCCTTGAGGCGATCAACAAACTCTGGAAATCGGATTCTTAGATGACTGATTTACCTGATGGACCAAAAATTGGAATATCGGTAGCCGACTTTTCCGACGCGACTCTGCGGCGGGTGAGGCAGTTAGGCATTACGACGGTTCACTCCAGCGGCGGAGCTGGCAGTTCGAACACTAATTTCGGGCGTGAAAATCAACTTCCTTGGACACTCGACGGTCTTGGCGCTGACGTCAGAGCGCTCGAAAAACATGGGATCAAAATGGGAATCAAGATGATCACCGGATTCCCAAAAGCTATATATGGAAAGCCCGACCGTGATGAGCAAATCGAAAAGGTAATCGAATCAGTACGAGTTGCCGGTCAACTTGGGATTCCGGTAGTTGAGTACAACTGGTATGCCCACCGAATAATCGAGGGTTACTACTACGTCGAAGGTCGCGGCGGCTCGGAATACCATGCTTTCGACTACAAAAAGATCAAAGACCTGCCTCCCCTGCCAGAAGAAGGTGCGCACACCGCAGATGAAATGTGGGACAACATCACCTACTTCTTAAAGTCAGTCATTCCCGCTGCCGAAGAATCAGGTGTTCGACTCGCTTTACACCCAAACGACCCACCTGCCCCGATTAGCCGTGGTTCCGAACAAATAATGGGTAGCATTGAAGGTTGGAAGAAGCTTGTCAGTATTGTCGACAGCACTGCCAACGGGATTACTTTCGACTGTGGTGTAACTCGCGAGCTTGGAGGAGATCCAGTCGAAGTCGCCCGTTATTTCGGAGACCTGGATCGAATAAATCACGTTCACTGGCGCAACGTCATCACCGAAATACCTGGCGAGAAGTACACAGAAGTGTTCCTCGACGAAGGTCAGGTGAATATGTACGCAGTGATGGAGGAACTAGTCCGACAAAAGTACCGGAGGATGCTCTACCCGGAGCACCCTCCGGTCATCGACCATGACAAGGATTTCCCGACCGAAGGGTTCGGAGCGGGATACACCGGGTTTGCTTTTACAGTCGGATATGCCAGAGCGACCCTACAAGCAGTCCAAACAAACCAAGCGTAAGTTGATCCAATCATCAGCCTGTTAGGAGTACCGCATGTACAACTTGAATCACATCCACCTGAAATCGAATGACCCGGAAAACATCGCCAAATGGTGGGTCGACAATTTTGGATTCAAGATCGTGGACGATTCCACCCGGCACACTGGTGATCGGTTCATCAAGTGCCGTTCAGCAAACGGAGTTCCCGTAAACATTTCGGGACCGCTTGATGGTCAAACTCTCCCTTCAAGTGACTCTGGCGTGAACCTTGGCTTGGAGCATTTCGGGTTCGACGTCGAGGACATTGACGCAGAAATCGAGCGACTTGCCACCGTGGGAGCACCACTGGTCGATGGACCAAACGAGCTTCCAGACGGAACAAGGTTCTGTTGGGTAAGCGCCCCTGACAACGTCCGGGTTGAACTGATCCAATGGCCTAAATAGGCGCTTCTAAAGCTCTCTAATTGTTATCAGAGTCGGCTCCGAGGTTTTCCCCGCGGAGTCGGCTTGCGCGAATGTCGTGTTTTCCGGGATATCGAACTGGCAAGTGTCCATCATCGATCATGAGATCGAGCGGGTTCTCGAGTGTTTTCATCGGCAGATCAACTTGAGTGTGAGTTCTGGCTGATTCATAAACGGCGTGAATCATTTCCAACGCCTTGTAGCCAGATTCACCATTTCCTCGATGGTAGTCGGTTGTACCGTTCACCCAGTCAGCAAGTTCCCGGGCTTGCCCTGCTCCGCCTTCGACCCACTCAAATCGGTCTGCACCGTACTTGAAAAATTCACCGTCAGGCTTGTGATGTGTCCAGCCAGCTGCTGAACCGTTCATCAGGTGGAGGTCGTCGGTTGTCATTTCGATCATGCCTTCGGATCCGTAGATCCTGGCACCTTGCCAGCGAACTGGGGTCAAGTCAGAAACGATCATTGCTTGCGCACCATTCTCGAATCCGAACAGCGCGAGGGCTTTATCTTCAATTCGCGTCGCACGTTCCCAATGGTCGGTTTCGCGTTCAACGTTCCCCATCGCCCATGTGCACTCAATGTCGCCTAGCAGGTAACGGAACATGTCGGTCTGATGGGATGCGTAGTTAGGTAGACCGTCACCTGCGACGCTTGTGATCAATCGGACATCACCAATTGCTCCGTCTTCGATCAACTGACGTGCGAGTGTGTACGCCGGAAGGAACCTACGCTGATGACCGATGATTAGCTTGACGTCGTAGCGATCGCAGACCATCAGCATATTCTGCGCTGCGATCAGAGAGTCAGCCATTGGTTTCTCACACAGGATCGCTTTAACGCTTCCAGATGCTGCAGCGGCGATTGTCATCGGAGCGTGCCCTGTGTGCCAAACCCCGACTGAGACAATGTCGGGCTTCGCTACTTCGAGCATTTCTCGGTAGTCGGTGAAATGCTGGGGATGGTAATCGGCAGCTTCCGCAAACTCCTCGTCGTATTCCTTCATCACCTCTTCGCTGAGATCAGCAAGTGCAACGACTTCATAAGAACCGGATCGCAAGTATCCGCGAGTGTGGTTCTGGGTCATGCCACCACTACCGATGACTCCGACTCTGAGTTTGTCTGCCAAAATTTGCTCCATGCACTAGTAACTGGACGAACGGCGAGAGTGTACTCTCAGCCTGAAGAAAATTCTCGTCGGGCCAGTGATCGTCTTAGAATATGAAACTGGTATCAACTTTGGCAGTGAAGTAGAACCGGTTTACATAGTCGATCTCGCTGAGGCCAATACGTGGGAATTCCTCCACAAGGCTCTCAATAGACGGCCCGGCGCATGTTCGAGGCCAGCGGTATCAACCCGTGGATGGGATAATCAGGACCTGATCGATCTCCCAGTCACCAAACCACTAACTCCATGAAGAGCGGTGTGCGTTGCATTCTTTGGCTAGCGCACGCCATCCTGCGGAGCGTACCCAAGTACCTTTTTAGCCCTTGAGTTGTCACGGAACAGCTTTTTGTTGTCCGAAGTCGACCAAAAAATATCGAACTTAATGCTCTCAGGTGCTTCAATGCACTTAACCGTCAGTTGCTGCAAATCACGATGACTTTGCCAGTTGGCTTGTCCCCTACCTAGTCCAGCTTTGTCCTCGCGCCCCGTACTACTGATTCTCAAATTGATAACTGATAAATCAGATGTCAGTGCGTAGTAACGTCCCAAGTCTTCGCCAAACAGCTTCGTAACGCCGTACAGGGAAATTGGCTTGGGCTCAGAATTTTCGGACACCATGTCCCACGATTCGGGAAGCGGCACATCTTCGACTGATACTAGTGACCAGTACGGTTCTTCTAGTTCGTAACCGTTGCACGTAGCTCCTGAGCTGGCAAGAATGACTCGTTTCACACCAGCATATTTGGCTGCTTCAAGCACGTTGTAACAACCTTCAATGTTGTACTTGAGCATCCGCTCCCAGCTGCCGTCCATTCCGTCGGGGTCACTTAAGCCTCCTGCAGCTGCAAGGTTTACAACCACGTCAATGCCTGCGAATGGCTCGATGAGAGAGTTCAGGTCGGCAATGTCGGCTTTAAACACGCGGTCGGAAGGTAAATCGCTCACACCTGACCTCGAAAGAGCAAATAGTTCGTAGCGCTCCTCGAGGGCTGGACGCATCGCAGTACCAACGACGCCGTTGAGACCGGTCACAAGTACTTTGAGTCGGGCGTCAGTCATTTAGGCTCTTTACGAAGATCGGTTACGGCATCGATAATCCGAGATCGAGCTCGGTGCTCATTGAGTTGAACCAGTCAACTACTTCTCGGTGATATGGAATGCCGTTTTTCTTGCGAATCTCGGTTTCCTCATGCTCTGGGAGGCCTGCGTAATAAACCCGGTCGTGACCCGGTGCTGGCTTTGTGTTGGCAAGCTTCTTCAGCAGCTTGTCCATATCTTCCTTGAACTCGTCTGCGTCAGTAAATGAATCAACGTTGAATGCCATGACGAAGAACGAGTACTTACGGTCAGCTATAAATCCAGGACCGTTCCCTGAAAGAATCCCCGCCATGATGTCAGCGATCGTTGCAAAGCCATAGCCTTTGTGACCGCCGTTTTCCCGTGTCCCACCAAACGGCAGCATCCAGTAAGTTCCTTGCTCTGGCACGTTGACCGGTTCCATGATCGGTGTTCCGTCCAGATCCGCGATCCAGCCCGGTTCTATCTTGGAACCAATGCGTCGTGTCAGACCCAGCTTGTTCGCTGCGACCTGCGTAGTAGCGACATCGAACACAAATGGAGGCATTGTTTTGGCTGGTGCTCCCCAGGCAATTGGCTGTGTCCCGAACGCTGGCTCGGCTCCGTTGGTAGGGACCTGTGCCCCACCTCCAGCAGAAACCATGGCCATACCGACCATGTCTTGTTCAATTGCCTGTAGAACGTAATAGGCGAGCATTCCAAAATGAGCGGTGTTGTTGACTGCAACCGCCCCCATACCGAACTCCCGCGCCTTGTCGATTGCTAATTCCATGGCTCTTGGGCCGAGATGAATACCGAGACCCTGATCACCATCCCAGGTGGCACTCACGGCTGACTCGCGTACGGTTTTCACATCTGGTCGTGGGTTGTAAGCACCCGATCCGTACGAAGCGATGTAGTTCCGCAGCATGTTAGAAATACCATGGCTCTCGCATCCTCGTAGATCGCTCGTGAGCAGGACGTCGGCGCACGACGCTGCTTCGTCGGAGGGCAAGCCCATCTTCTCAAAAACAGCCTTAGTTCCAGCCCTGGCTTTATCTTCGCTTACTAGTACCTGGTCGGCTTCTGGAACCAGAAAGTGCTTCAGCATTCTTAAACTACCTCTATGTAGCTGACTTTAATTCGGCGAGATTCTAGCGCTGTATTCGGCAGCAGTGTGCTGTAGCGGCGGTGAGTTTGGTCAAATCTAGGAAAATCGACTGGGATTACTGAGTAATAATGACTTGTTGATCGACTTCTGGATCTTGTCGGTATTTGCCTGCTGTGGGTGACGGCTTTCCGTCCGATCCAGCCTTCCAAAACACGTTGTGGTTCCAGTCAGCATCATCACAATCAGGGTGGTCTTCCCTGTAATGACTTCCACGACTTTCGGTCCGATATTTCACTGCAGTTGCCATTAGATCGGCTGTGAACAGAAGATTATGTGTCTCGAGAACGCGCATCAGATCGGAAAGATCGTTTACAGGCACATCGGTTGCATATATGCCATCTACATTGCGTAGCGGGCTAATGGACATTTATTTCTAAGTCTTGGCTATTGAATATTCGTTTGCTGAATAGATCCGTTTTCGTACGGCTTCAACAACTGGTAACAGGATGTAATTGCCGGTGCGTCGATCCCGTGCTCGTCTGCAGCTCGTACGACTCTACCGATCAAATCTTCTACTTCGAGAGGTCGTCCATTCTCTAAATCTCTCGTCATCGACTGCTTCGAAGTCGGGAATACCTGTGCGAAGTCGACAAGTTGTTTTGCCGACATTTCAAATCCCTCAGCCTGACCTACCGCTGCAACTTCCTCACATGCCTGCTGGTGCAACCCCCGCAACGTCTCAAATCGATACGCGTCTCCCGGACTAAGTCGAGCCACGATAAAGGGGCTGAAAGATGCATAGGCACACATCTTCGTCCATAGGGGCTGCCAAATGTTGTCGGTAGTCTTTACGTTCCAACCTGCATCGACAAGAACTGTGTGCAAACTTCGGAGCCGGTCACTGACCGGACTATCCAGTTCACCAATGAAGTTCGGACTGTAAGTTGCGTACCCGAGCATATGCTCGTGCCCGACCACATCTCCTATTCGGCCAGGGGCGTCGACGCCGTTCTGCAGAGGGATCACAAGAGTATTTGGCCCCACTATTGGTTTCACCTGATCGGCGGCTTCAGGCAAATGGTAGGTCTTAACTCCGACGATGATTACATCGACCGGATCTCGTCCCTCGACGTCATCTGTTGCATCCACCTCAGGAATAGAAAATGCGCCGCCAAACGCACCATCCTCGATTCGAAGTCCAGAAGATTGGAGTTCTTTGAGGCGGTCACCTCGAGAGATGAACAGAACATCGTGTCCTGATAGCGCAATTTTTCCGGCGTACCGGCTACCGATATCACCGACACCGATCAAAGCAAATCGCATTTAGCCCTCGTGCTTTTAGTAATGCAAATGACGATCAACGAGATTGATCATTGAGCGTCCGTTCACAAATCGTTCCAAGTTGTCCTCAAAAATCTCGACCGTGCGCCGGTCAAGTGGTTCAACTTCGGCGTTGCCGGCAATGTGAGGTGAAAATATCAGGTTTGGCGCATCCCAAATTTTGCTGTTTTCGGGATGAGGTTCCGGCCACACTGAATCCAGTCGTGCCCCAGCAATTGTGCCGTCTTTCAAGGCATCAAATTGAACAGGAACACCGTTTCACCGTCATCTATGGTTCCTTCAGGGTGAAGACCGTACTTCCGGTAAAACTCAATTGACGACTTGAGATCGCTTACAACGATATCGAGGTGATCAAGTCCAAGAAGTTTCACTACTAATAACTCCGTCTGAAGACCTTGCTACGGCCGTACGACCGTGCCGTCAGCTCGTCGCACGTTGTCGAAGTGGCCGCCACCTTCTTCGTTGTGCGGGTACTTCGCTGCGAGTTCTTCGTTGATGTCGATACCGAGTCCAGGTTGACCGTTAGACCACATGTATCCGTCGCGAATCTCAGGTGAGCCAGGGAATATCTCCTTGATTCGGTCGCTGTAAATCGCTTCTTCCTGGATTCCAAAGTTAGAAACGCTCAGGTCGACGTTCAAGTGAGCCGCCTGCCCTACTGGTGAAACGTTTCCTGGTCCCTGAAATGCGGTTCGAATTCCCATGAGTTCAGCCATCGCTGAGTACTTTCGGGCTGGAGTAATTCCACCGATCGGAGAAAGTCGAGTTCGGATGAAATCGATCAGCTTTCCATGTATCAACGGAACAACTTCTAGAGGGTTGTTGAAAATCTCACCAATCGAAAGTGGTGTGGAGCACTGCTCACGTACCCGTTCGTACCAGTGCGTTTCGTGCGGCGGAAGCAAGTCTTCGAGGAAGAACAACTTGAATTGCTCAACTTCCTTTGCAAAATCGACTGCAAGGATGGTTGGAAGTCGCTCGTGAACGTCGTGAAGGAGTTCAACTTTCCAGCCCAGGCTGTTTCGGACGCGATCGAGCAACGCTATCGCTGAGCGCATGTAAGGCTTCGGTTCGAATATACCTGTGTTCTGGGCGTAACCGTATCGGTCATCGAAAGTGGAAGTCTTCTTCGTTATCCACTTCGGACCGTCCTGAGGGTCACGATCTCGACCTTCTCCACCGGACGCTCCATAGGTCGCAAATCCCGGAGTGGCAACCTGAAGCCGGATGTGGTGATATCCCTCCTCGAGGAACTTCCAGGCCTGATCTTCTACCTCTTCAGGAGAAGCCGCAGAAGCGTGAGCGTAAACAGCTGCTGCTTCACGTGCCTGACCACCAAGAAGGTCGTACACAGGCATGCCAGCGATCTTACCCTTGATGTCCCAGAGTGCTTCGTCAATTCCGCTCAAAGCATTGTTGAGAATCGGGCCATTTCGCCAGTACGAAGAAACGTGCGCCGATTGCCAAATGTCCTCGATATCCTTCGTATCTTTTCCGATCAAGAACGGCTTCAGGTACTCCTCGATGGCTGCCTTAACAGCCTTCGGACGAGTTCGAAGTGATGCGCAACCAAGACCGTAAAGGCCCGGTTCGGTTGTGTCGATCTTCACCACGGTGAACCGCGCGCCTGGCTCCGGCTCGGTGAGAATGACTTTGATATCTCGGATTCTGACGTTACTCATTCGTACTCTCGAACTCTCTCGTTACCATCCCAAATCGGGATCGAGCGGATATTACGCCCAATTTCACTGAAATGACGGTTTGTTTTGCCTGATTTGTCACCACACAAATTAGGCCTATTCACGTTCACTTGCGCCCACAGGCATCGAATTCGACTTTAAACTCCTACGACTAACCAGTGTCTGCCCGGAGATTCAATTGGAAGCATCAGTACGGTTCGATACAAATTTCAATTCGGGAATGATTGATCGCAGGATATTTTCCGGATTTCTCGAACATCTCGGACGAGCGATTTACGGTGGTGTATTTGACCCCGATAGTCCGCTCTCAAACGAAAATGGTTTCCGAACAGATGTAGTCCAGGCTATGCAACATCTACAAATGCCCTTCGTCCGCTACCCGGGGGGAAATTTTGTCTCGAATTACGACTGGCGAGATGGAGTGGGCTCGGAACGCAAAGGGTTCCCTGACTTCGCTTGGAAAGCAACCGAGCCAAACTTATTTGGAACAGATGAATTCATACATTGGTCTCGGGAAGTTGGCACAAATCCGATGCTGGCGGTGAATTTGGGCACTCTTGGGCCAAGTGAAGCTGCTGCGCTTGTCGAATACTGCAACCTCAACACGGCAACCCACTGGGCCGCTGAGCGCCGACGCAACGGAAACTTGGAACCGCACAACGTGAAGGTGTGGTGCCTGGGAAACGAAATGGATGGACCGTGGCAAGCTGGCCACATGCCTGCCGAACAGTACGCGCTCAAGGCACGCAACGCCGCTCGCCTGATGAAGGGTATCGACCCGACAATCGAATTAGTTGCGGCAGGTTCGTCAGGTCGCTTTATGCCTACGTACATGGAGTGGGACCGTACCGTGCTTGAAACCTGCTGGGAGGACATCGATTACGTCTCAGCTCACCGCTATGCCAACAACACAGCGGACGACACTCCGGCGTATCTCTCCGAGGGCCTCGTTATCGATCAGATTTTGGACGATTACTCAGGGCTACTTTCTTACGTCAAAGCGCTGAAGAAAAGTAAACACGATGTGTATCTCTCTTTCGACGAATGGAACGTTTGGTATCGAGAAAGAGGCGGAAAGAACCGAGACGGCGATTGGCAGGTTGGTCCCACTCAACTAGAAGAGATTTATAACCTTGAGGATGCCCTTGTATGCGCACAATTCGTCAACTCATTTATTCGACGGGCCGATTTGGTAAAAATCGCCTGTCTGGCGCAAATCGTGAATGTGATCGCCCCGATACTCACCAGCCCGGATGGATTGCTCTACCAAAGTATCTACTACCCGTTCCAACTCTATTCTCAAATGACGCGCGGATTGTCGCTGACTCCTTCAGTCATGTCCGAAACCTACGAGGTGGAAGACATCGGTGAAGTTCCTTTTCTCGATGTTTCTGCCTCATACGATCCCGAAGATGGCGACATCGCGCTGTTCCTGGTGAATCGATCTATAGAACAAGAACTCCACGTCAATGTCGAAATATCGGATTTACTACTGATCGGTGCACAGAACAGCAAAGTACTATCTGGAGATTCTCCAAAGTCTGCGAATTCGTGGGAGCAACCGGATGTACTCAAAGTCAAAGATGGCAAGGTTTCTGTCGAAGACCGCTCCCTCCGGCTCAAGGTTCCTAGGCTGGGAATGGTTGCCGTTGGCGGGATCAAAAGCAGAAAACGTTGAGTGCTTAATTTTGGAATTTTGCAGGCGTGAGTAATTCCATGAATTCGATGCGCTGACTCTCGATCAGTGAGCGTACCTCTGCGCCAAGATCCAATGCCCCCTGTGGCAAAGAGTGTCCCTCACGGGTAGGTGTTTGCAATGCTTCATCTGTCCACTCCAGACAAACAACGTCCTGCTCTCCAGGCAGCGTATAACCGTTGTAGGAAATTCGAAATTCGCTTCACTGACCTGCGTCGTGGTACGCCTGTGCTTGCTTGTGAACCAGGGTCGCAACCTTACGAGCCTGTCCGGGTTTGGTTTTGTACCAGCGTCTAACGACGTACATATGATCCTTCTCTTCCTACTTCGTTGGAGACTCACATTCACTCAGTTCGAGCGCAGCGTACGTGAATTAGGATGCCGATAGAACACCTCAGGCCCGTCCGGTGACAAAGGGGCCGGCTGGTGCTAAGTTCTGCACGTTGCACTAATTACTCCAAATTCACGGCCCAAATTCGAGTTGGATTAGAGCTTTCGACATGGTCAACGAACCGAACCTAAAACGGCGGATACGACAGAGTCTAACCACCATTCATGTTCAGGTTCCGTGGAACGCCACCAAGAGCCAGATTGAAGATATTTGGAGCAGAGACGACGAGTACAATCACATTGCAGTAGATTCTCAACACAGTCCGCTTCACGAGCCACAGATCCAAGCCCTTTGTTTCGCTGCGCAACAGCTATTGATTCCTGTCCATTTCCGAATAAAACACACCAATAACATGTTCCAGGTTGGCAATTGGCTCGGCCTTGGTCCGAGCATCGTTGAAATACCTCAGCTACGTAGAAAGTCAGTGCAAACCCAATGCCTATGATGTTCGGCTTTGGCGTCCAGCGAAAGCAAATGTTAGAAGCTGAACTCGAACGCCTTGTTGAGGAGATGCCTCGACTTGGTATGACCCAGATGTATTTGGTTGGAGATTTTGCGAAAGGCAAAGTTGGTACGGACACGATGCTGAATCTGCTAGTTGTGCAGAAAACTGATGTAGCTAAGCATCGGCGAGCAGATTTTTGGACCACTCACCTAAGACCGAGAGTAGGCACCGAATTATTCGTTTTTACGAGTGGAGAATTCGATTCAACCAACGAGTCTGATCCGATGTTGAGAGAAGCAGCGGCGTTCGGTGATAGGATCTACGGGTGACCGACTACTAAAAGCCCTTCAGCGCGTGGATCACTCAAGCTGATCACGATCTTGAATCAGCTAAGATGACCGCCGAACAATCAAGACATGCACTTGCCTGTTTTTTGACTCATCAGGTCGCGGCTAAATCAGTGAAAGCGTTCTTATACGCAAGAGGCGAAGAGATGGTCTGGGGATAGCCGCTCGCAGACCTTTGCGAGGATGCGATGGCGTTCGATCCATCGTTCGATTTCGTGAAAACAATCGTAGTACTGCTCGACAAATGCTTCATCGGTTCAAGGAATCCTGATGTAATTGGCAACTCGGTTCCGGCGCATGTCTATGACTCAACGGATTCCGAACGAGCAATCGAAATGGCTCAGGATGTTCTAAATACTGTGAAACAGAAGCTAGAGGTTAGCTAGGCAGATATGGTCTCTCAAATATCCAAAGAAATATTAATGCTCATGCTCGAACGCATGTGGAGGATCAGACATTTCGAGCTCAAAGTTGCCGAAGTTCACGAGCTCGGAGAGATCGGCGGCGCACACCTGTACATCGGTGAAGAAGCAGTCGCTGTCGGAGCTTGCGCAGCGATGAACGACTCCGACTACATTGCCGGAAACCATCGATCACATGGACATCCAATCGCCAAAGGTGCCGATCTCAAAAAGGCTATGGCAGAAATTTACGGAAAGATCGATGGTTACTGCAAAGGTAAGGGCGGCTCAATGCATCTCGCAGATTTTTCTGTCGGGATTCTCGGTGAATCAGGAATCGTCGGATCATCAGTACCAGTTGCAACAGGTGCTGCCCTGGCTTCAAAGCTCCAGGGTGAAGATTTTGTATCGGCTGTTTTCTTCGGGGACGGTGCAAGCAACCAAGGCGCCTGCCACGAGGCAATGAACCTCGCTTCAGTATGGAACTTGCCTGTCATATTTATCTGCGAGAACAATCAGTACGCAGTCACTACCTCATTCAAGGACACTGTTGCTGTTGAACATATTTCTGACCGTGCGCAGGCCTACAACATGCCGGGTGTGCTAGTCGATGGGCAGGACGCAATAGCAATGTATGAAGCAACCGTACAGGCAGTCGAACGTGCAAGAAGCGGGCAAGGTCCGACTCTGATTGAAGCACTCACATACCGATTCGAAGAGCATTCTCTCGGCCTCGAAAAGATTCGTAAAGCCGAGTACCGAACTGACGATGAATTGGATGAATGGCGTGAGCGTGATCCAATCGTGTTGCTGACAAAAAACATCATCGATAGTGGAACTGCCACTCAGGAGGAATGCGACGCTGTCAGTAAAGCAGAGGAACAGGCTGCTGCCGAAGCTGTAGAGTTCGCACGCAACAGTCCACCGCCGGGTGAGTCAGAGTTATACGAGGACATGTTCGCTGGCGAAATGCCGGTGGTCTAGCCCGTCTTTAAAACCGCTCAAACCAAACTTTCAACGAATCTGGATCATAACTAATGTCGGAAAAAATGTTCATGCAAGCTCTCGGTATGGGAATCGCCGAAGAAATGCGAATCGACTCCAAGGTTTTCCTTATGGGAGAAGACGTGAGGGCAAGTGTTTACGGTGCGGCAGCGGGATTGCACGAAGAATTCGGTGATGATCGAGTTCTGAATACCCCGCTGTCTGAAAACGGCTTTTTCGGAGCCGCCGTAGGGGCTTCAGCGGTTGGGATGCGACCAGTTGTTGAAACCCTCACTAGCTTCATGTGGGTCGGAATGGACCAGCTGGTATCTCAGGCAGCGAAGATGCGGTACATGTTCGGCGGGCAGGTAACCCTTCCAGTGGTGTACCGAGCAGTTATGTACTACGGCGGTGGTTCCGCAGCTCATCACTCAGACCGCTCTTACCCGGTTTTCATGAATATTGGCGGATTGAAAGTGGTCACTCCGGGTACCCCAGCAGATGCTAAAGGTCTGATGAAGACCGCCATCCGAGATGATGATCCAGTGATAATGTTCGAGGACGGAACCCTTTTCGGTACTCGAGGAGAAGTTCCAGACGATCCCGATTTCACCATTCCGTTTGGGAAGGCAAATGTCATTCGTGAAGGCTCGGATGCTACGGTTGTGGCGATTGCCGGGTCTGTCCCTCACGCAATTGCCGCTGCAGAACAGCTGGCAAGTGAAGGAATCTCGGTTGAAGTAGTCGACCCTCGCACGCTGGTACCACTCGACAAAGAAACAATCTTGAATTCGGTAACTAAGACAGGGCGCTTGATCGTTGCGGATCCTGCAGCAAAGGTTTGTAGCGCAGCAAGCGAAATCATGTCGATTGTGGGTGAAGAAGCGTTCTGGGATCTACAAGCACCAATGCAGAAAGTTGCTTCAAAGCAGGTACATATCCCGTTTGCAGCTTCTCTTGAGCAGTTGGTCTACCCGACCAAGGACGGGATCATCGAAGCCGTAAAAAAGACTCTCGAGTAGCCCGCTTTTTGCAGGGAAAGGCGGTCAGTTTTGGCATCTATTACCAACCACGAGCGTGAACCAAACCGAAGGATCCTGCATGGACTTCACTCTGTCAACAGCTCGGCATTCCGCTCGTATGGCCCGGACGCTTTGCTCAGTTGCGAAATCAACTGACCGGCAAGTCTTTAGGAATATGAGTTTGGTGGGCCCCGTGGGGATCGAACCCACGACCTGCGGATTAAAAGTCCGATGCTCTACCGCTGAGCTAGAGGCCCATTCAACACTCGACTAAATAGATTACGACACCATTTCGCTGTTCGCTCCAAAAATCCAGCGAACTTAAGTCAATTCACTCCCAAATCTTTGCTATCTCACCGAATTTGCTCCTCCTTATGGTCCCTATGGGTCTAACATGTCGCCACATTTCGTGACCCATCATCCCAACGCACGGAGCGACAAATGGCAGACGGTGACAGCACCACCCGAAAATACGATCTTCTACTGAAGGGTGGTCGAGTAATCGACCCCGCCAACGGCATCGACGGTCTGTTCGATGTGGCGACAACAGGCAACGTAATTGCCAAAGTGGGTAAAGACATCAACCCTGCACACGCTCGTACCGTCGCGGACGTGTCTGGGCTGGTTATCACTCCAGGACTGGTCGATCTCCACGCACATTTCTTCGGCTACTTTGGTGCGATCTTGCCAGATGCACACTGCCTTCCTGAAGGAACTACCACAGCAGTCGACGCCGGTGGTTCAGGTCATCTGACATTCGACGAATTCAACGAGACGGTTATCGCTCCTGCAACGACGAACGTGTTCGCTTTGCTGAACATCGCTGGTGAGGGAATGGTTGGCGAACCGGAACAAGATTTGGTCGGCATGGATGCCGAGCTGACCGCGGCAAAAATTGCTCAGCGCCCAGATGTTCTCGTCGGAGTAAAGGTTGCCCACTACATGGGTCCGGGTTGGCAGCCGCTTGACCGAGGCGTTCGAGCGGCGCAAGACACGAATACCTTCGTCATGGTCGATCAGTCCCCGATCCCTTCACGCCCGATGGACCAAATGATGCTCGAACACCTGAGTCCGGGCGACATGGTTACGCACTGCTATGCAATGAGTAAGCCGATGACCGACATGGACGACAAGGTGAAGTCATACTTCTTCGAAGCACGAGATCGTGGCGTGAAATTTGACGTCGGACACGGCGCTGGAAGTTTCTCGTTCCGCATTGCGAAAGCGGCAATAGAACAGGGATTCTTGCCGGACACGGTCTCGACCGATCTGCACCGAACGAGCATTCTGTCGAACCAGGCGACAATGCCGGAAACAATGTCCAAGCTCCTCGCCCTCGGCATGGATCTAGCAGACATCGTGAAGCGATCAACATGGGACCCTGCGTTAGCGATCGGGCATCCAGAGCTTGGGAACCTCGGACAAACCCGACCTGCCGACATTGCTGTGCTTGAGGTCGCCGAAGGTGACTTTGGTCTGGTGGATAACGGCTCTGGGAATCGAGTTTTCAAAACTAACAAACGGATTGTCGCTCAAATGACTGTCAAAAACGGTCAGGTGGTGTGGGATAAAAACGGCATCTCCCGCGATGACTGGACCACGACTCCTCCCACCAATCCATCTATTTAGACCACCTCTAATCTCCAAATATGCCCAAGAAATACGATGTGATTGTTGTAGGTGCCGGATCAGCAGGAGCCGCTCTTGCAACACGCCTTTCTGAAAACCCTAATCGTCAGGTACTACTGATTGAGGCTGGCAAAGACTACGCCAATCTCGACGAGTTGCCTGACGAGATTCTTCAAGGTCACGCGACCGGAATAGATCTTGCAATCGATCCAGATGGAGAACACAACTGGGGTTTCAAAGCTCGCGCCACACAGCTACACGAGAACATGGATGTCCCTCGCGGGAAAATCACGGGCGGGACATCGGCGATAAACGGTCAGGTATACCTCCGAGCGATACCCGAAGACTTCGATTTCTGGGTTTCTGAAGGCAACGACGAATGGTCATATGAAAAAGTTTTGCCGGCGATGAAACGCCTGGAAAACGACCTCGATATTTCAGACCAGTACCACGGCAATGACGGACCAATCGTCATCCGCCGATACCAACCTGACGAGTTGGTCGATGATCAAGCGGCTTTTATTAACGCTGTTACTGATGCAGGTTTCTCGCGAACCGAAGACCACAACCATCCAGCTTCCAGTGGCGTCGGCCCTCTCCCCCTCAACAATCCCGATGGGATCCGGTGGAGTACTGCAATCGGGTACCTGTCGATGGCACGAGACCGATCAAACTTCTCGATCGACTCAGAGTGCTTCACTCGACGAGTGCTTGTCGAAGGCGGTCGAGCTGTCGGGGTCGAGTACGAGCGAAACGGCAGAATAGAACAGGTTTATGCGGACGAAGTAGTGCTCAGCGCAGGGCCAATCGGGTCTCCCCATTTGTTGATGCACTCAGGTATTGGTCCAGCTGGCCAACTCGAAGCCCACGACCTAGAAGTAGTTGTCGATTCGCCGGGAGTTGGGCAGAACTTACGAGATCATCCTTCGGTACATGTCCGGTGGCGCGCTGCCGATGATTTTCCAATGCCCGACGTCCTTCAAGGTCCTCAAAAGACCGCCCTTCGTTACACCGCTCGTGGAAGTGAGTTGCGTAACGACATGATCGCCGTCATGCGATGGAATTCAGTCTCACGAGAATTCCTGATGAGTGCCGGTTTGTATCTTGCTAAAGCCGCCGGAGAAATGCGTCTCGTTTCATCAGATCCACACGACCAGCTGTTCCTCGATTACAACTTGCTCGATCATCCGTACGATCTGTCCCGCATGCGCGAGGCGGTGAAAATGCACATCGAGTTCGGTAAACATGAGTCCTACGCTCCAATCCTTGAAGAGTTGATCGACCCGCTACCTCATCACCTTGAAAACGACGACACTTTGAACGAGTGGTTGCTCGCGAATGCTCACACAATGCATCACGTTTCCTGCACGGCAAAAATGGGGCCTGATAGCGACCCAATGGCGGTGGTGGATCAGTACGGTCGGGTGAAGGGCGTCGAAGGCCTGAGAGTGTGCGATCTCTCCATCATGCCCGACTGTCCTCGGGCGAACACGAATTCACCAGCAATGATGATCGGCGAACGAATCGCCGAGTTCATGACGAGCTAACCGCTGAAAATTCGTAAGTCTATGACTGGCCAGTAAACAGCCCACGCCCTACCGACGATCGATTCTGCCGGCACCAATCCCCAGTTCCTGGAATCCACAGACACACGTCGGTTGTCACCAAGCACAAAGTATTCGCTTTCGGGAACCTGAACTGGATAGTCTTCGCGCCGTCGCGCCGTCGATTGATCCACGTAGTCCGTGACAACGCCGTTCACGTAGACCGACTCTCCGTCCAGATCAATCCAATCACCGGGAATGCCAACAATTCGCTTAACAAAATCGGTTTCGGCTCCGGTTGGAGGGTGGAATACGACAATGTCCCCCCGTTGCGGACCCGCGAATAAATAGTTCTCATCACCAAACAGAGACACCGGAGAACGGAAATACACGAACCGGTTTACCAGCAGACGTTCACCTTGAACCAGCGTGGGTTCCATCGATGATCCGTCGATCAGGAAGCTCTGAGTGGTCCCTTGCAACAACAAAAAGATCACCACAGCCGTGATGATCGTTTCACCTGTATCCCTGATAACAGAACGCAAATTGCCTAAGATTTCGCCTGAATGATTCTTTGAACTGATCTCGCCAAAGCATAAAACCAATTTGAATATATCAATCGAATTTATATTTGAAGTAACCGACAAGTAATGTTTTGAAGCACTGGGCAGGAATACGATATCCGTAATTTCTTTCCTGATACCTTTGACTTGAGTACGACCGAAGAGCAACGACTTATCCAGCTAACCCGTGACGGCGATTACACCGCCTTCAACCAGTTAGTCGCGGAATATCAAGATGTCGTATTTGGCGTCGTGTTGCGAACCGTGGGCAATCGCGCAGCCGCAGAAGACATCACGCAAGACGCTTTTATCTCAGCTTTCAGAAAAATTTCGACGTATCGCGGTGGATTATTCAAATCGTGGTTGCTCCGTATCGCAAAGAACGCCTCACTTGACCATCTACGTAAGGTGACCCGCCGAGGAGACAAATCGTTGGATGAAGACATCGTCTTCTTCGCAGAAACGGTGCAGGATGAGTCGCAAGACCCGCTAGCCGACGCGCTCAATTCCGAATTAGCCCGCCTCCTAGAGCACTGTCTTGGAGGGCTCTCGGACGATCATCGGTTTGCCCTTGTGATGGTTGATGTCGAAGGGTTTCAGTACGAGGAAGCCGCCAATTCATTAGGTGTTTCTATTGGAACAGTGAAGTCACGAATTAATCGGGCTCGGGCCCGTATGAGAGATTGCGTTCAACAGCAACCGGAACTTTTACCGGCCTCCATGCGTCTATAGATTGAGGAGCTTTTTACAGAGTGCTTAAATCGTTGCTAAATCGAACAATCGGTCGAACTGACCGCGCTGAGTACGCCATCAATGCGTACGTCGATGGCAACGCGTCTGAGGAAGAGGCTCTCTTTGTGAGCGAACTGGTTAAATCAGACCCGGAACTCGCTAAAGACCTAAGTACTCAACAGGCACTTAGAGAGTTGCTTGGTCGGATCGAAACGCCAGAGGCGACGCGGTCATTCGCAATCACACCTGAAATGGTCCAGACAGCCGAATCCAAAGAGTCATCTCTCGGCAAGTTGTTCGACCAGTTCGCTCCGAATCAGAAACTTGCGTGGGCTCCGGCAGTGCTTGCCGGAATAGCGGCTCTTGCCGTTGCGGTTCTCACTGTTGGTGATCTTGCGGGCTTAGTTGAGCAATCAGGTTCACGGTCGAGCAGCGATGAAGTTGCTGTATTCGCTGATGTCGATGACTCTTCAATTGAGTTGGATGGCTCAACTTTTGCCGCTGGTGCTGCGGTACCCTCGTCAGAGGGTTTGGCAGCAGAGGCCCCTACAACCTCGGAGATGGACTTAGCGCAACGGGCTCCAGCGGATTCAGCTGAACTTGCACCAGCACCGATGGCAACTCCTGAGCTTGCAAAAGCCGAGGTAGATGGAGATCAGATACAGACTGAAGAAGCGCATGTTGCTCCTGAACAATTGCTGCCATACGACCCTGCAGCATCTGGATCAGCTGCTGTTGGTGGAGCGGTAGATAACTCAACTACGGAATCCAATGTCGTTCATGAGGGTGAGATCGCAGCTATTTCAGAATCTGCGCTTCCGGATGATGGTGACAGCGACGGGATGCCGCTACCTGTCCGACAGCTTCAGTTGGCACTCGCGATCATCACGGCTCTTCTCGCCGCAGGATGGCTGCGACTTCGGTCAACCCGGAGCTAGCTCGACTCCGGCTGCCGGTCTCGTCGAGTTAGTGCGACAGTTTTCCAGAACGAATTCAGTACATCTACGCGAATTGTGGAACTTTTCCACGTACTCACACGTCCTATCTATGACAACACTGCGAGCACGCAGGGTGTGACGCAGAAGCAAAGCAATACCTGGCTCGATCTTTGAGCCAGTCAAAATAAGAAAGGATGCGGTAATGAATATCAAATTCCGCTCTACCTGGTTGCTCATGGCGGCGACGTCATTAATCGCTCTAGCTGCCGTTGCGTGCGCACAAGATGATGCTGGCGACAATGAACCGGCTGGATCAAATCAGCACGACATCGCAATCGGTGCCCCGGCTGACATCGTCACGAGCACCGGAAGCGTTGGTGAAAGCTTCCCTGTATCGAGCAGCAGCTACAGCGAACCAGCCATTCCTGCAATTGCACCTTACCCGGATGGTTTTAGCTCCGTTCAAGGATTCGCAAGCGCCTACAGTGGTGCTAGTTCTTCGCCGAACGGATTTTGGGTAAACGGATCCGCAACAGTCAATGTCCCGGCCGACATCGCGAAGATTTCTCTCGGCGTTGAGAGCCGCGAAGAAACGGTATCCGCAGCACGCCAGGCGGCAGCTCAGGCGATGGAACAAGTCATTGCAGAACTGACCGCCCTAGGAGTTGCTGAAGACGACATCGTCACAACTAGCTTTAACATTCACCCACAAACTACATGGGTTGAAGTTTCTGACTCACTGGGTCTACACAGCGAGCCGCGAATAATCGGTTACGTGGTTTCAAACTCCGTACAGGTAACAGTTCGTGACATCGACAATCTTGGGGATGTCGTGGACAGTGCGGCTGAAGCAGGTGGCAACTTGATTCGAGTGAACTCAATCTCATTCACGGTTGCCGACCCAAGCGAGTTTGGTGAAGAGATTCGACAGGCTGCAGCGGCAGATGCGCTTGCCAAAGCCGACATCTACGCCCGAGCTATGGGTGCGACTCTTGGTCAACTCGTATACCTGTCTGAAATCGGAAGCTCTGCTCCTGTCACCGTGAACTATGCACGGGCGGAGAGCGCAGCATTCGATGGCGGATTTGCCCCAACTCCAATCAATGCGGGTGAAACGAGTCTGTCAGTCACAATTCAGGCTGTGTTCGCAATCAACTAAACAAAAGTTGTTCACACCAGGGGCGAGTCAATTTTGACTCGCCCTTTTTGATTAACAATCCGTACCAACCGTAAATTGCTCTCGGTACAATCCTGAGACCACTTCTAAACATCGGAACATTTTCGGGAGACGCGCATGGTCCTAAGTGACCGGTCAATTCGAGAGGCGATTGAGGCAGGCACGATCAAGATCGAGCCGTATTCGGATCGTGATGTTCAGCCAGCCAGCGTCGATTTTCATCTAGCGAACACGATCCTCGTATTCAGGAATTCGACCTTGCCTTACATCGATCTTCGCAAGGATGTTCCAAACCTTACTGAAGAGGTCGAAATCACCGAGGACGTGCCATTTATGCTGCACCCCGGTGAATTCGTGCTGGGAAGCACCCTCGAAAAACTGACACTGCCGAACGACATTGTTGCCCGTATCGAAGGAAAAAGTTCGCTGGGTCGACTTGGACTAATGATCCACTCGACTGCTGGATTTATCGATCCGGGATGGACCGGAAATCTAACACTGGAACTCGCGAACGTGTCACGTCTTCCTATCACGCTTTATTTCGGCATGAGAATCGGTCAAATTTCGTTCCAGCAAATGACCACCGAAGTCGAGCGGCCGTATGGTTCCAAAGAATTGAGCAGTCGCTACCAGGGTCAAGAAGTTCCGACTGCTAGCCGCGCGCATCTTGATTTCGATAGTCACATCAAACGTTCGTAGACTCCAAGGATTCTCGATATAGATCCGTTAGACCGTGCAATAGAACTCGCCCGTGCCGCAAAAGGTGGTGTTTCGCCACGCCCACCTGTTGGCGCAGTGATCGTTCAAGACGGTCAAATTGTTGGCGAAGGAGCAACGGAGCCACGCCCAGGCAAACACGCAGAGGCGATCGCATTGGACCAGGCCGGTGACCGAGCTCGTGGTGCAACGATTTATTGCACTCTCGAGCCGCACGCCTTCCAAGGCGTAGCTGCACCGTGTACGGATCTGATCATTTCCGCGGGCATCAAGAAAGTTGTCTGCCCAATCGAAGATCCGAATCCGCAAGTTTCTGGAAATGGTTTTCGGCAACTTAAAGCAGTTGGAATTGAAATTGACCGTTCTGTTTCGTCCGGGCAGTTGATCAAGTCAAATCAAATGATTGAGGGATTTGCTCATCACCTCGAAAACGAGACGCCATTTGTCACTCTCAAATCCGCTATCAGCCTTGATGGCAAAATTGCGACGCGAACGGGAGATTCACAGTGGATAACCTCGGAGGCCTCACGTGAACGCGTTCATGAGATACGCAACGAGTCGGACGCAATTCTCACTGGAATCGGCACAGTACTGGCCGATGATCCTCAAATAACTGCCCGACCGGGTGGCTCAAAGACCGGCCGTCCGAAGTACCGGATCGTTCTTGATTCAAAGGCACGATTGCCCGAAAACGCAAACATACTGGATGACTCCGGTGAAGTAATTTGGGTAGTGGGATCCAGAGCGAATGTGAGCTTCGAGCGGTCGAACGTCAGCGTGTTGCGTATCGACGAAACTGACGATGGTCTTAATCTGCAACAACTCCTTGTCGACCTCGGAAAATTCGAAATTCAGAATCTGCTTGTCGAAGCCGGCGGCAAACTTGGCGGAAGTTTCCTCGACCAAAAGCTGGCACAAAAAGTGATGCTGTTCATCGCGCCAATCATTATTGGAGGCGAGACCGCACCAGGTCCTTTCCAAGGCTCAGGCGCAGCAAAACTAAATGACGCACTAAGACTCGAAACCGTGTCACACGAGCGCATCGGGAGCGATATCCTGATCCAAGGCTATGTTTCGTAGCCGGTAGTTTTAGCTCGAAACCTCAATCTTCATCATGTTTTCAGGAATCATCGAAGAGGTCGGAACCGTGTCATCGTATGACGGCGACACGCTCGTTATTAACGCCTCAAAAGTGTTAGAAGACCTAGAAATATCCGAATCGATCATGGTTGCTGGAGCTTGCCTCACAGTAGTTTCAATCGACGAGCACTCTTCGTCTTTTACGGTAGACACCGTTCCCGAAACTCGATCTCGAACCAACTTTTCTGAACTTACCTCAGGCGAAAAGGTGAACCTCGAGCGCTCTCTCAAGTACGGAGATCGAGTGGGCGGTCACATGGTCCAAGGTCATGTTGACGGAGTTGGGCGCATCAGATCGATCATCGAAGATGGCAACTCGAAAGTGATCGTCATTGAGGCTCCAGAGAATATAATTGAGAACGTAGTCGAAAAGGGCTTCATCACTATTGATGGCACAAGCCTCACGGTAGTTGACCGAAACGATGATTCTTTCTCAGTCGCAATTATTCCGTTCACGTTTGATCACACAACACTGCAGTACCGTCACGAAGGATCAGCTGTAAATCTGGAAGCCGATGTGACGGCAAAATACGTTGCCAATCTCATAGCCCCGTACATCGCTGACCTGAAATCCAACGAATGACCATTAATCCAAACATTCCCGACAAAGTCGATCCGAAAGTATTCGCTTCGGTCGAACGCGCCGTAGAGCACATAAAGCGTGGCGGGATCGTGATACTTGTCGACGACGAGGACCGCGAAAACGAGGGTGACATGGTGATGGCGGCGGAGTTCGCCACGCCCGAAAAGATCACGACTTTCACTATGGAAGCGCGTGGACTCATTTGCACACCGATGCTCGGCGAAAACCTCGACCGACTGGATCTGCCAATGCAGGTCAAGAAGAACACGTCAGAGCACCACACGGCATTCACCGTGACCGTAGACGCCGCTTACGGAATTACGACCGGAATATCTTCCGCGGATCGATCACACACGATCCAACTGTTGGCGAGCGAGGAATCGACCGCTGCCAATTTCGTTCAGCCCGGACACGTGTTTCCACTCCGGTATCAGGACGGTGGTGTATTAGTTCGTGCGGGTCACACCGAAGGCTCTGTTGATCTTGTCAAAATGGCTGGACTTCACCCGGCAGCCGTAATTTGCGAAATTCTCAACGAAGATGGAACGATGGCACGGCGACCTCAGTTAGAAAAGATCGCTGAAAAACATGAAATGCCGATCGTGTCGATCGCCGATGTAATTGCGTACCGCATGAGTCACGAAAAGTTGGTTGAGCGTGCAGCTGAAGCACGGCTTCCCACCCAACACGGTGTGTTCAAGTCTGTCGCGTACCGCAGCCCAGTAGACACCGGCGAACACATTGCCGTGTACATGGGCGAAATTGACGATTCGGAACCGGTCATGGTTCGAGTTGAATCCGAGTGTTTGACCGGACATGTTTTCGGCAGCACTCGCTGTGACTGTGGCGACCAAGTGAATATGGCGCTTGATGCCATTGCCAAAGAAGGGCGCGGAGTTCTCGTCTACATGCGGCAAGAAGGTCGGGGAATCGGGCTTCTCAACAAGCTGAAAGCGTATGAGCTCCAAGACCAGGGACTCGACACAGTCGAAGCCAACACACGTCTCGGCTTCCCGATGGATCTCCGTCGGTACGGAGTAGGTGCGCAAATTCTTCGCGACCTCGGTGTACGACGGTTTAAGTTACTCACCAACAATCCAAAGAAAGTGGTTGGATTAGAGGGATTCGGACTGGAGATGGTCGAGCAAATCCCTCTTGAAGCACCGGTAAATGAAGAAAACAGGTTCTACTTGAAAACTAAGGTAGAAAAGATGGGCCACGACCTGAACATCGACAACTCCAAACCAACGGTTAGATCGTCACCCGAATGAGCCCAAAATCCATCGAGCCCTCATACACCACGGACGGACTTGGCATCGCGGTTGTGACCGCGCGCTTCAACAGCTACGTCACCCACCAAATGCGCGATCTTGCTATCAAACGCTTGCAGCAACTGGGAATATCTGATTCGTCCATAGTCTCGGTTAGTGCACCAGGTGCGTTTGAATTGCCTCTGCTGGCGCGTCACCTAGCGAACCGTGGCGACATCGACGCTGTGATTTGCCTTGGCGCGGTAATCAAGGGTGAAACTGATCATTACGATCACGTCGCGTTCGCTACCACCGAGGGTATTTCCACCGCCGGAAGCGAATCAGGGAAGCCTGTGATCTTTGGAATCCTGACCACGGATAACACCGATCAGGCGATCGCACGAATTTCGCATGCCCGCGACTATGCTGATGCTGCAGTCGAGATGGCTAACAACATCCGTCAGATCCAGGACCTCGCCTGACGCTCTCGGTACTAGCTATTCGCCCGTTGGTGCTAACCTGTCGGCATGGCTCCTGAACCTCAAGAACGGCTCGTATTTCACGTCGATCTAGACGCGTTCTTTGTTGAGGTTGAACGACAGGAAAACCCAGGTCTCATCGGAAAGCCGGTGATTATCGGCGGACTAGGACCACGTGGCGTCGTCTCGACGGCCTCTTACGAGGCTCGACGATTCGGAGTTCATTCGGCACAGGCAATGTCGGTAGCGCGACGACTGGCTCCAAACGCCATTTACCTTCGAGGAAACCACAAGCTATATCGAGATGTCTCGAAAAAGTTTATGGCGATTCTCGACGAATACTCACCTCTTGTCGTCCCAATGAGCGTCGATGAAGCATATATGGACATGACCGGGACCGAACGATCGCTTGGAGATCCGCTCGACACAGCCAACAAAATCAGGGCAAACGTCAAAGACTCACTGAGATTACCGGTTTCCATCGGTATCGGTCCCAGCAAGCTTGTCGCCAAAGTCGCAACCGAGCATGCGAAACCGAATGGCGTGTTCCGGGTGAGACAGGAAGATGCCCGTGCGTTTTTCGCTCCACAGCCGGTGAGAAACATGCCGGGAATCGGACCAAAGGCCGAGGAAGCACTCAAAGAACTCGGCATTACTAGTCTCGGTCAGTTAGCAACGGCGGAAGATGGTCCGCTTCGACGAGCACTCGGTCCAAATCATTCGGGCTACTTGAAACAACGAGCACGTGGAATTGATCGAAGCCCGATTCGAGAGCGTCCAAAATCGAAATCGATCAGCGCAGAAACTACCTTCTCATCAGACGTCATTGAAATCGAAAAACTCGAAGAGGTACTCAAGGATTTATCTGAACGCGTTGGTACGAGGCTTCGCAGGACCGGACAGCTGGCAAAACAGGCAGGGATCAAACTCCGATACGGGGATTTCTCGACGTTTACCCGTCAAAAGACTTTCGTTACACCAGGCGACGGCGATCAACTCATTTACGAGACGGCAGCCGGGCTACTTCGAGTCGAGATGGCGCGCCGAGGAGACCCAGTGCGATTAATCGGTGTTTCGGTTTCCGGTCTGGGTGAACAAGCGGCACAACTGTCGCTACTCGACGCGACACCGCTCACTGATACTCACACCAGCGAAGCAATCGATTCGATCAGGGAGCGTTATGGCTCAGATTCGATTTCTCGGGGTATGAAATCGAAGTCGACCTAGGGAGCGTCCAAAGCACCAATTGCTTTCGCAGCTTTCAACACTTCTGCTTTTTGCGAATCTGACAGTGAAGGAACGGGAGCAATAGCGTCTCCGCAATCAATGCCCAAACGATCAGAGAGAATCGTCTTACATACCGCTGCAGGTGCACCAAACATCTTCACGACGTCGACGATCTTCGATGCAAAATCCTGCAGTTCTTTGGCTCGATCGATGTCTCCGTTGACCCAGGAGTTGTACAGCTCAACATAATGCCACGGCATGAGTGAAAGAGGTGCATCAACAGTTCCCACAGCGCCCATTGTCAAAGCAGGCAAAGGCAGAGCTCCGCTTCCCGAAAAACACTTCAATCCCATGTCGGCGAACGCACGAATATCTGCAAAGTTCACCGCTGAATGTTTCAGTCCCACCACATTGGGTACATTCGCAACGATCTTTTCCATCAAAGCCGGGGTAGTTTCGATCTGAGTGAGTTGAGGCAGGTTGTAAACGAAGAACGGAAGACCGTCTGAAGCGTCGGAAACCGCTTTGTAGTGGTCGATGACCATCTCGTCGCTAGCTCGGAAGAAAAATGGTGGCACGCAACAAATTGCATCACACCCTGATTCTCGGGCTGCCTTTGCGCCTTTAGCAGCGCTTTGAGTGCTTATCGCACCAACATGCATAATCGAAAGGCCGCGTCCGTTAATGGTTTCACCAGCAACCCTGGCGACGGTCTCGCGTTGAGTATCCGTGAGAATGGGACCTTCGCCGGTGGAGCCTGCAATCCAGAATCCGCCAACTCCGTGAGAGAGATTGTCGTCGAAGATCGCCCTTAGAGCCTCTTGATTGATGCGTCCATCTGCATTAACGGGAGTGGGGTTTGCGGGAAAGACACCTTTGAATTCCAACGAACTGGACACGAATACCTCCGGGGCTTGTACTTGAGTGCCGACAGTCTAGCGTGAAATCGGGAATTTTCGGTGGTGAATCGTTTAGCGATTTCGAAATGCCTTGGTAATATAAATTTTCGCTGTTGCCGATTCGTCTAGCGGTAAGACACCAGACTCTGAATCTGGGAACCCAGGTTCGATCCCTGGATCGGCAGCCATGAGGCCCCATCGTCTAGTGGCCCAGGACACGGCCCTCTCAAGGCTGAAACAGGGGTTCAAATCCCCTTGGGGCTACCAAGCACCAAATGTGAAGCGGTTGGCAAATTGCCAGCCGCTTTTCTATTTCCGGATTCAGGGCGAAACTGTTTACATGGTTCACGGAAGACACGGTTACACAGCAACTCCTGACGATGCCCCTAAGCGTCCGTTGCGACACGGCACGATCCGACGCGTTGTGTCCCTTTACGCTCCTTACAAACTCGCGCTTAGCGCGGTTGTGTTCCTCGTTCTCAGCACCGCGATCCTCGGAGTTGCGACACCACTTCTGATCCGACAAATCATTGACGTCGCTATCCCTGATAACGACATGAACTTGCTCTACCTACTCGTTGGCGGAATGTTGGTTATCGCCGCGGTTAGTGGAGCGATGAACCTGGCTCAGGCATATTTGAACGTCCGAACCGGATTCCGAGTAATGCAATCGCTCAGGATCTCGGTTTACGAGCACCTTCAAAAATTACCACTGTCGTTCTTCACGTCGTCAAAAACGGGCGACATTCAGTCCCGACTCGCCAACGACGTGTCCAGCACTCAGCTTGTACTCACGGATACGCTCGGAACTTTCGTTTCCAACTCCGCCGTGGTTATTTCATCAGTAGCCGCGATGCTGGTGATTTCCTGGCAGCTATCGTTGGTCGCTTTCTTCACGGTCCCGGTGTTTGTGTTCTTCACTGTGCGTGTTGGTCGTCGACGTCGGAGACTAACGGGAGAAACCCAGCGGGCATTAGCCGACTTAACCAGTCGCACCGGAGAAACGCTTTCAATCTCCGGTGTCATGCTGGCAAAAACGTTCGGCCGGGATCAAGATCAACTTAACCAGTTCGACGAGAACAATCGGCGTCTGGCTTCGCTTTCAATCCGACAAGCCATGACCGGTCGAGGATTCTTAGTAGTCGTGCAAACGTTCTTCACGATGGCACCTGCAATCGTGTGGTTACTTGGAGGACTGTTTATTTCCGAGGGACGCTACGACATATCTCTCGGTGACATTGTTGCCTTCACGACAATTCAGGCTCGGCTGCTGTTCCCGCTTTCGGGACTGCTTAATCGCGGCGTAGATGTAACCAGTTCACTCGCGCTCTTCGACAGAATTTTCGAGTACCTGGATATTGATCCGGCGATCAAAGATCCCGTAAAGCCGGTTGTGCTGGAACCTGCGAAAGTACAAGGCGAGGTTGCATACAAGAACGTTGGGTTCTCATACACCGAACGATCGATTGCGAACGGTGTTGAAGAACCGTTTGAGTTGGCTGGCATTAATATCGACGTAGCGAGTGGCGGTCTGGCGGCATTGGTCGGGCCTAGCGGTGCAGGCAAAACGACTGTTGGTTACTTGCTCGCCCGCCTCTACGACCCCGACAGAGGTTCTATCACCATTGATAGAGTCGATATACGTGATATGAATCAACGGGATCTTTCTCGCCTGATCGGAGTTGTCTCGCAAGATTCGTTCATGTTTCACACTTCGGTACGGGAGAACCTCCTCTACGGTAAGCCTGATGCAACTGATGCTGAGCTGGAAGAAGCCACGAAGGCTGCTCAAATATTCGATCTGATCGATCTATTGCCGGAGCGCTTCGACACTGTGGTTGGTGAACGCGGGTATCGATTGTCAGGTGGTGAAAGGCAACGTCTCGCCATAGCCCGAGTGATTCTGGCTAACCCAAGGATTTTGCTTTTGGACGAAGCGACAAGTTCACTAGACACTCTGTCAGAGCGCATGATTCAGCAAGCCCTGTCACGACTAAGAGAAGGTCGCACGACTATCGCAATCGCGCACCGGCTTTCAACCGTCATCGCAGCAGACCAAATTCTCGTGATGGAGAATGGTCGTATTACTAACAGGGGTACCAACGATGAACTACTTGAGCGGTCTGAACTCTACCGACAGCTCTACGAAGAGCAGTTCACAGCGATTCCTTCGCTTCGCTAGCACCGGTCAGCGCAGCCCAATTAGGTGTACATTGCCGCCAGACAACAAAACTGATCTGGACCAATCGCAATGACTGAACACACCTCGCTACGCCCCGTAATGACGGTTCGACCACCGAACGACATACTTTTCGACGAGTCGTTTTGGGATGAGTTGGCGGCGGCAGGTGTCCACGAGATTGCGTTGCAATGGCTGTGCCTGCTGGACGACCAGAGTCCTGGCGAAGGCAACGTCTACCCTCAACCCGAAGACTCTCATCCAAGAGGTCTGGCCGCAATGGGCGGTGAACGAGTAAATCGCGTACCGACGGCTGCGTTCAACCCGACACAAGAGTTCTACGAAGGATTGTCGCAGTCCCCACCAATAATGCCTTCACACCTCGCTCCAGATGCAGAAAAACTTGGTGAGGCACTGAGACTTGGTAAGTCGAAAGGTTTTTCGATCTACGTGGTCGATGACAAGGGCTATTTCCTTCACGGGGGATTCGGGAGTGGCAAACTCGACACAACCCGCCGAACTCCAAGTTTTACTGATCCGGAAATGCCGGGCATGACTGTGGCGCGTGCCCGCGACACCGCCAAGCACTTCCCTGAGGTGACTGGACTCTTGTTGGACGGACCTGATTTCAAATGGGAAATAAAACCCGGTCACAGGGACGATCTCTGGGTGGAACAAATCGATACTCCCGAAAACAGGAATTTCGCCGAGTCACGGGGCATGGATTTCCAATCAATTCTTGATGGTCGTGAACATTTCCAAGAATTCCTGCACGGCTTTAATCCCGACTACGCGAGAAAGTTCGCCAATGAAGCACCAGGAGCGTTGGCCAGTCACGCGTGGTGGGGATCGCACCCGAAATTCAAAGACTGGTTCGAATTTAAACAGCAATCAGTCGAGTGGAGCGTTAGCTCTTCTTACACCGGCGTCAAGCGGCATTTGCCAGAACTACAAGTCGGGAACTCTTCCCGGCTCCCGTTCGCTGAACCACTCACAGGCCACAATACGAAACGGAAACAGAAATACATCGACTTCCAGCAGCCGAAGCAGTACTGGTGGTCAGGTGGAGTCGCTGGATTCCGTGGCACGATCGTCAACTGGGTCGACACACTCGTCGACTGGAATCCGGGGCTTGACCACGATCTTGCATCCGAACTTTTCGGAGCTATGTTCGACTACCCGATGCCCGAGGACTACCCGGTCGACTCCTACGACAGCGAAGCTACTGAACGCTGGTTCGAAACTTCGGTTCGAGACCAAACCCAGAAAATGCTCGAGAACAGTGGCGGCGCTGACCGTTACATGCCGTGGGTTGGGCTCGAACATTTCGGATCGAACTGGTTGACAGCTTCAGAGCTCGACCGTCTACTCGCTGAAATGCAGGCACAAGGTGCCACGCGGTACTGCTACTTCATCTACAACTCGATGAAGCCGGACATTTGGGAAGTGATCCAGAAGTACAGCCGGGGTTAACTCACTGGTGGGTGCTTGTCCGCCCATGGACGGGCTTCCTCGAATGCCGCCGACGCAGCTAACACAGTAACTTCGTCCTTCATATCGCCAATGATGTGGAGTCCGATCGGTAGTCCGTCTGACGAGAACCCTGCGGGAGCGGAAGCAGCCGGATTACCGGTCATGTTGAACAGGTAAGTAAATGGCGTGAAGCCCCAGAGTTTGTGTGGGACCTCTCGGCCGCCAATGACTTCTGGAGCTTCCCCAACGTTGAAAGCCGGCACAGCAAGCGTTGGTGACAGAAGCAAATCGTAGTCACCGAAGAACTGGTTGACGTAACGACGATACCAACCGATGTTGCTAAAGATCTGCCACATTCTTTCAGCAGATAGGGTCGCAGCACGGTCCATGTATTCGCCGAAGTAGTCGGTCAACAGCTCTCGTCGGTTCTCCCAGTCATCTTTCGCCGCGTCCAGTCCCTTGACGGTGAAGTAGTCGAAGAATGTCCAGAAAACCTCCTCGTAGTCGGAAGGATTGAAATCGACAGTTTCGACCGTTGCTCCCAGTTCTTCGAAGGCTTTTGCTGCATTTTCAGCGACCTGAACGACTTCTGGATCAACAGGGTTTCCGCCCATGTCTGGGGTCCAGCCGATCTTTAGCCCCTTGACGCCCTTGCTCAAAGCCCCGACGTAGTCAGGGACATCGTCCGTGATCGTGTCGTACTCGCCTCGGGGATCGTAACCGGAAAATATTCCGAGGGTTATCGCGGCATCCTTCACGGTTCGGGTGAGCGGCCCCGAGGTAGCGTTGTTCATGATGTTGTGCCCTGCACGACCACCTGCCGTGCGTGCCACCCTGCCCTGGGTAGCTTTAATGCCATAAACACCGGCGAACGCTGCTGGAATTCGAATAGATCCCCCGCCATCGCCACCGGGAGCGAAACTGGTCAGACCTGACGCAACAGCCGCTGACGCACCACCAGATGAACCGCCGGGAGTTTTTTCTGGATTCCAGGGATTTCGAGCTGGGGGTCCCAATCTGTTCTCGGTCGTGCCGGCGAAACCATTTTCGGGAGTATTCGTTTTTCCAGAAATAATCGCCCCGGCTTTTCGAACTCTCTCTAGCGGAATCGAATCGATTTCAGCGATGTTGTCGGTGGCTGGCAAAGAACCATGCGTCCAGCGAAATCCCGCCATTGGTTCAGTGTCTTTATATGGAACTGGAATCCCGTGTAGAGGACCATGGTCCTCACCATTCATAATCGCTGCTTCGGCTTTTTTCGCCTCATCAAGCGCGTATTCAGACATTCGAGTAATAAAAATTCCCAGTTGTGGATCGAGCTCATCCGCCCGGCGTAAATGGGATTCCATCAGCTCTACTGGCGAAATTTCTTTCGAGCCGATCATTTCTCGCAGCTTGAAGGTTGGTGTAAATCCTAAGTCTCGGTCTGAGGTCATGTTTCCGGTTCGTTGTTCTGGGTTGGTGTTTATTGGACGACTGAGGTCCTAATTGGCTTTCATCGCAGAAATGAATTCGTCGGTCGGCTCGGCGGGAAGCGTTTCAGTTTCGATAGTCCCACGCGCACCGAGGTCAATTGCCAATCGACTCATGCGCGCGTTGTCCGGTGCTTCGATGATCGTTGCGAAATCGTATCGTCCGAGCAGCGCGTACTGCGAGACTACCTTGCATCCCTGGTCTTCGATTTCGAGATTGACCTGCCCGATCCGATCAGGATCATGTTTCACGCGATCTCGACCGCGCTCGGTCAACTTGGACAGCATGAGATACATCGGCACAGGTCACCTCCGTCAGCTCGACAAACGAGCGGGTTCACTAATTTTGAGCGAACTTTACTCCATCTTGGAGCCAACGAAGTTGGACAGAGCCCTAGCAGTTGGATCAGTTCGCACGTTCACAATTGCGGGGACACCTGCATCGAATGCTCGTTCAAGGGCTGGTCGAATGTCCTTCGGTTCCTCAACCAGCTCTCCATGACCGCCGAGTGACTCGGCGATCTTGTCGAACCGAGTGAAACCAAGTTCACGCCCGGGTTTACGGATTCCCTCAACTCGGGCGGTCCATCCCTCGTTGTTCGAGACAACTATCACGATAGGCAGATTGTGGCGTACCGCCGTGTCGAAGTCCTGAATGTTCATTCCCAGGGAGCCATCACCATGCAGCGCGACAACCTGCGTATCAGGCTTGGCGATCTTTGCACCAATCGCGTACGGGAGACCGACTCCCATACAGCCTGTTGGCCCTGAGTTAAGGCGGTGTCCCGGCACGTATGTTGGCATCGACTGTCGACCGTAGTGAAGAATCTCGTTTCCATCGACAGCGAGGATCGCATCTCGATCCATTACATCGCGGAGTTCTTTACACAATCGCAACGGGTGAATAGGTCGCTGATCGGAGTTTTCCAGCGGAGCGACACGTTCCCTTCGAGATTCATCGGCTTCTCGAAGAGATTCCACCCATTTCGAATCAGACTTTGATTGGAAACCAATGGTGTCTGCTGCTTCATTGAGTTGTTGCAGAACGGTGCGGGCGTCACCCTCGATTCCAATGTCTACCGACCGGTTGTGTCCAATCTCCGCACCATGAATATCGATCTGAATGATCTTTGCGTCTGCTGCAATTCTCTTGCCGAACGTCATCATCCAGTTAAATCTTGTACCAACCACGAGAACGGTGTCTGTCTGCCGGAAGGCACTAGAACGTGCAGCAGGGAACGAGAGTTCATGATCGTCAGGGATCAACCCTCGTGACATTGGTGCCGTGTAGAACGGAATCCCGGTGCGTTCGACGAACTGTCGGAGTTCGTCATATGCCTGCGACCACCAAACTCCTCCACCGGCAAAAACGATTGGGGACTCTGCGTCTGCCAGCATTTTAATAGCGGCATTTATTTGGTCCGGATCACCGGCGGGGCGGGCTGCTGACGATGGACGACTTGGAGAGACGGCATCATCTTCATCCAGCTTCGAGTACAGAACGTCTTCGTTACAGTCGATGTAAACAGGACCGGGTCGCCCGGTGGTTGCCAGTCGGAAAGCTGTCGACACGTGTTCTGGATAGCGTGCTGCATCGGTCGGACGCATTACAGCTTTCGAAACCGGTTCAAAAATTCCCACCTGGTCGATTTCCTGGAATCCGTCCCGTCCGAAGTCGGAAATTGGTCCGGCACCACCAAGCGTGATCATTGGAGCGCAGTCAATAAAAGCGGTGTACTGACCGGTAAGGAGGTTCAAGGTACCGGGACCAGACGCCGCTGTTGTAACACCGGGTTTTCCAGTGACTCGGGCGTAAGCATGCGCGGCCATTGCAGCTGCCTGCTCGTGACGGAAATCGATCGTCCGAATGCCCATGTCTTCGGCATTGTTGATGATCTCGTAGTTCGGACCCCCCATCAGAAAGAAGAGGTGTTCAACGCCTTCTTCTTTCAGCGTGCGGGCAACCAGGTAACTGCCGTCGACTTCCATTTGTGTGCTTAGCTCCGTGAGTTCAGTGGACTTGGGTGTACAGAATACGCTTTAGCGAGATATTGAATACATGTTTATCGGTCGATTCTGGTCGCCTTCAAACGGTCAGACTCTTCACCTCCAATACCGGTAAAGCGACTCAGAATGCCGGGCTGTTCGGTTCCGGCAAGGCTGCCGGCTTCTCGGATTAGCTTGGTTCCTGAGATGAAATCTGACTTGGAAATGTTTTCGAGATCGACCTTTCCGTCACCTCGGTTGTGCCAGTTACCTAGAGGGAATGCGGTGCCAGTCACTCGATAGCCGAACGCCTTGTACGCGGATGCTTCGCATCCGCCCGCACTCATTAGTTGACGCTGAAACTTGAAAGACTCGTCTTTCCGAGACAGTTCAGAGGCGGCCGCGACCAGATACGCCTCAGCAAAATAATCGAAGGTTGCTGCCCGATCCCCTGTTCGAATCACTACTCCACGACCCTGATCTGCCCCGGGAAGAATGGAGCTGGTTTCGACAGATACAACGACAGTGTTCTTTGGCAGAATCTCTGCTTCGGCGTTGGCAGCGGCTCCAAGCAATCCCACTTCCTCAGCACGTGTGAACACACCGAAAACGCTACCTTCGGTTTCGACTCCTACTAGCGATTCAACACCCGCAAGAGTGGCTGCGCAGCCTGCGAGATCATCAGCCGCTCGCATCGAAATCAGATCGTCCTCGATGGTTATATCTGGCAATTCAAGTACAACGCGTACAGGTAATTCGCCTAGGTCTACGCCGGCTTCCAAACGTGCATATACCGTTTGAGTACCGAGCCACCCCTCCGTACGTCTCTGTTTAGAGTATTCATCAGCAGGTTCATCACACCCCGTCACGACGGCCGAAATCACAGTTCCATCATTAGAAATAATGCGAATCGGGGTTCCGCTGTCCCCTGCATGTCGACCAAGTCCACCCAGTGCTGTGAGCGTCAGGTTCTGACCGTTCTGATCGACCACTTCGTAACCCGGATGATCGGTGTGAGCGACAAATGCAATACCCGGTGCGCCATGATTCGTTCCAGGCTTTTCAGCAGTGATGTTCCCAAACTGATCAACTGAAACCTCGAGTCCGGCTGTATTGGCGGTTTCGTACAAGTAGTCGGTGACTTCTTGTTCCCAGTAAGACGTGGAATTGAACATTGCGAGGTCTCGCAATATCTGAAGAGCTCGGTCTCCCAATTGTTGGTTTGGTTTTGTCATTGTTGTCCGTCTGATTCAGGTTCCGCGATTCTGGTGCCGATGAAGGATACGCGTCACCTGCATTCTCGGACACATACATAAATGTATGAGGGCTACAATGCGCAGCCGAATCCAGCCACCACCAGATGCAGAAAGATTTCACTCCAATGCCCGAAGTACTCGTCTTTTCAGGACCTGCCTTACCACTGCTCGATATGGCGAATGAGATGAAGCCGGATGGCTGGAATCTTCACGTGCGAACACCAGAATCATCTGAGCAAGAGGTGCTCGAAGCCGCTGAAATCGCTGACTTCATTCTTGTGTTTGGGCACGGAGTGAACGACACAACTTTGTCGACGGCACAGAAGACAAAACTTGTTCAACTCTGTTCTGCCGGATTTGATGGGGTGAATCTAACACTGGCAGGTGAAATGGGTATTCCTGTCGCCAATAACGGAGGAGCCAATGCAATCCCGGTAGCTGAGTTCGCTCTGACATTGATGCTGTCGACGCTACGTCACCTGATAGTCACCGACGGCGACACACGGCGAGGCGATTGGATGCGTCCTGAGGTCGACGGACGTGACACCCACGAACTCTTCGGAACAACCGTGGGAATCGTCGGTGCCGGGAGAATTGGCTCAACAGTCGCTGGGATGCTTAGGGGCTTCGAGACCGAAACTCTTTACACCGATGCCTTACGAAGCGAACGGGCGGAGAGTTTTGGGGCAAAACGTGTTGAACTTGATGAACTACTCGAACGCTCAGACATCGTGACGTTACACACTCCATTGAACGACTCCACGCAAGGGCTTATTGGCGAGCGTGAGCTCAAGTTGATGAAAGAAACCGCCTTGCTAATCAACACATGCAGAGGTCCAGTCGTTCAGGAAGATGCACTCCATGACGCCCTCGTTTCAGGTGAAATCTGGGGCGCTGGACTGGATGTGTTTGAGCAGGAACCAGTTGATCCCAACAATCCCCTCCTGAAACTCGACAACGTTGTTGTCGCACCACATATCGCCGGAAAAAGTTACGAAAGTTACCCACGAAGAGTACGATTCGCTTTCGACAACATGTTGAGGGTTTGGGACGGTGGAAAACCGGAGAGCGTTGTAAGCCCTTAGCTCCCGCAAATCGAACTATCCAAAATAGTAAATAGAACTGGAGAGTAATGACCGACGCATCAGATATACGAGTCCTATACCTCGGTCCGAAGAATCGACCAGGTGTGTACACAACAGATCTCGAGCAGCAAAGCCGCGCCGCTAAATCGGTGGGTGCAGAGTTCGTTATTTACGACGGCGACTCAGACGGTGAATTGATCGAGGCTCTAAAAGACGCTGACGTAGCAATGAGCCAGGGACACCGATTCTCACCTGATCTGTTCAAACACATGGGCAACAACGGTAGATGCAAAGGACTTGTCTCATTCGGTCACGGTTACGACGGAATGGATCTCAAGGCTGCTGTCGACAACGGTGTCATTCTTGCGAACACTGCTTCATTCGGCACTGAGGAAGTCAGCAACCAGACGATGATGCACTTCCTGGTCTGCTCTCGGAAATTCGTCCTCCACGACAAGCTAGTAAAGAACGGAACGTGGACTCGGGAGCACCTCGCCCCGATGGGTCACATTGCTGGTGAAACATTCGGGATTATCGGTCTGGGCGACATTGGTCGTGCTGTTGCAAGAAAGGCTCTCGCCTTCGGTATGAGAGTGATTGCATACGATCCATTTGTATCTTCTTGGGACGCCAAGGAGTACGGTGTGGAGACGGTCGCAACGCCGCAGGACATTGCGCGCCAATCAGACTATGTATCACCTCACACGTACCTGTCCGATAAAACGTTCCACATGATCAACACCGAGTTCTTTGATTTGATGAAACCGACTGCGTACCTGATCAACTGCTCACGTGGTCCTGTTGTAGATGAGCAAGCGTTGATCAAGGCACTCCAGGAGAAGAAGATCGCAGGTGCCGGACTTGATGTTTTCGAGACAGAGCCGGTAGACCCTGACAACCCGCTGCTCAAGATGGACAACGTTTCAGTAACCAACCACTACGCGTCCTACAGTGAAGTGGCGTGGGAACGCGCAAATACCCAGCTGGGTGAAGAGGCAATGCGTATTGCGCTCGGATACTGGCCCATGTCCTTGATTAACCCCGATGTTCGATCGACAGTCGAGCCGAGAGGAATGTCGGTCAGCTGGGAAGTTTTACTGGCTGAGATGGGTAAATAAATATTGGAATGTGACCTGACCGATCGGTCAGGTCATTTTGATTTTGGAGTGAAACAACAATGGCAAAACACCGAGTTGTGGTCCTAGGACCCAACACAGATGACCCGCTTTACCACGAGCGTGCAGAGATGGCAGACCTCGACGTAGAGTTCGTCCAAGAAGCCCCAAAATCTGAAGGAGAAGCGATCGAAGCAGTTCGCGGCGCCGACGCAATCATGATGGGTGGTGGCTGGGGTTCAGAACAGGTAATCCGAGCTGCCGACCAGGCGCAAGTTCTTGCTGTTTACTCACACGGCTTCAACCATATCGATGTCGAGACCGCAACGGAAGTTGGCATCATCGTCACCAACGGTGCCGGCATGTGTGCTGAAGAAGTTTCCAATCAAGCTGTGACGATGGCTCTCTGCTTGAACCGTCAGGTCGTGCAAACGACAAACCAGCTCCGAGACACCGGTGACTGGGATCGGTCGGCGTTCATGCCGATCGAACCTATCGACGAGCAAACCTTGGGAATCATCGGGTTCGGAAACATTGGTCGACAGGTCGCACGGAAACTGGGTCAGGGTTGGCGAATGGAAACGCTGGTTTATGACCCATATGTCGAACCATGGATCATCAGCGAGTACGGTGTCGAGCAGGTCTTCGAGATCAATGAATTGTGCGAGCGATCCGATTACATCATCGTGGTTGTTCCTTTGAACTCCGAAACATTCCACATGATTGGCGAAGAGCAGTTCGACCACATGAAGGAATCTGCTTACTTCATCAACGTATGCCGAGGTTCCGTCGTTGACGAACCGGCAATGATCGAAGCTCTTCAGTCTGGCAAGATTCGTGGGGCTGGACTCGATGTGTTCGAACAGGAACCCGTTGACCCATCGAACCCGTTACTCCAAATGAACAACGTGATCACAGCTCCCCACCTTGCCGGTGCGAGTACACGATCAGCGTGGTTAGCGCGCCAACGAGCATCGCAGCAAGTAGCTGCCGTGCTCAGGGGTCAGTGGCCAAGTGCAGGTCAGAACCCAGAAGTAGCGTCGAAACTTGACGAAAAGCGTCGTATGCCCGGCTCACAGGGAAAGATCACGGGCCACGGCGAATAATCAGTCTGAACTAAGCCGGCGGTATGAGACCGTCGGCTTTTTCTTTGGCATAAAAAGATGACCAATCGACCTCGCATAGCAACGTTCGGAATCCACCACGAAACGAACACTTTCGCCGCAAACAAAACGACTATGACCAATTTTGAAAAGTCAGGTCTTCAGACATACGCGGTTCAACGTGGTGAGCAGTACTACGAGATGCATGAGAAGTCTCACACTTCGATGTCCGGTTACATTCAGGGATCGGAAAAGTACGATTTCGAGCTGGTTCCGCTGATATTTGCGGCGACTGACCCATCGGGGACGATTTCTAGCGAGGTTTTCGATTCGCTGGTCGGCGAAGCCTTGGAGATGTTGCGCGAGCTAGGTCCATTCGATGGAGTCCTGCTTAATCAAATGGGTGCGGCGGTCTCAGAGGATCATCCAGACATGGATGGTGAGATCGCCAGACGGGTCAAAGAAACACTGGGCGATCACGTCCCGGTTGTTATGACGCTCGACCTGCACGCCAATGTTTCTCAGTTAATGTGTGATCAAACGGATGCTCTTGTCATCTACAAGACGAACCCACACACAGACGCCGTCCCGAGAGCTCTTGATGCATGTGCATTGATTGACCGCATGGCTCGGTCTGACTGGCGACCTGCAAAGTGGCTTGAAAAGCCTCCAATGGTCGTCGGCATATTTCAACACGACACTCGTGTCGAACCAATGAAGTCAATCATTGACGACCTTGAAACTGTCCTGGCAAAACCCGGAGTCGTTGGTGGTTCCATTGGTCAGGGCTACCCGTGGTCGGACGTGTTCGAGAATGGTCTTGCCTGCTACGTGCTCCACGAGGATTCTCAGGACGAAGCGAAGAACCACGCTCAATGGATCGCCAAACGAGCCTGGGAGAACCGGCGAATTCTCCACGTGCCAACCGGACCAGGTGCGGCTGAAGCTGTCGAGATTGCGGTCAAACACAAGAACGATGGTGACGGACCCTATGTTCTTCTAGATGTTGGAGACAACATTGGCGCGGGTAGTTCTGGCGACTCGACATTTTTACTATCCGAGGCAGTGAAACAGGAAGCAACGTGCTGGTTACAAACCGTACGTGATCCTGATGCAGTCGAACAATGCCTACAAGCCGGAGCAGGTGGTGAAGTGAGTCTGGAAGTCGGCGGCAAATCTGATTCTTTGCACGGATCCCCAGTCCAAATCAGCGGTCGAATTACCCGCATTTCGGACGGTCGGTTCGAGGACACCGGCACGGTTCACGCTGGTTGGCGTTACTTCGATGGCGGGACGACTGTTGTCATCGAAACCGATCAAGGTCCAACCGTGGTATTAGTGTCTTCCCGCGTCGGAAACATGAGTCGCGAGCAGTACTATTCGCTCGGATACAGACCGGACGATTTCGATGTGGTCGTCGCAAAAGGCGTTGTTTCGCCTCGTCCCGCATACCAGCCGATCGCGTCAGAAATGGTGAGTGTTAACACTGCTGGTGCCACTTCAGGAGACATGTTTTCGTTCGCATACAAAAACATTCGCAGACCGATCTTCCCGCTCGATGAAGACTGTTCCTACGATCTGGAATAGCGAGCGCTAAAGTTCTACGATTTCGGCGACAGGCTCCCAGCCTTCAATCCATTTACGCGTGTCGGTGGCGTAGTCGTAGAGAGCCAACACATCATCCGTTCCGATCGAGGTCTTCCAGTTGATGTCACGCTTCGACTTTTCTTCGATTTGAAGCCTGACAGCATCGTCGATCTGGATGCGGTACTCAACATCCTTGTAGAGATGAGCTGCTGATTTTTTATCGATCCCGCGGTCTTTCACCGTAAACGTATGCTTCGTTTCTTTGTCCCACGCTAACCGAGCGCGTATAAGGTTCATCTGGAAATCGGAAACTTTGTACCAGGTCTCGATATCTGACCGACCAAAGATGTATGGAAGTCGGTGGTCAGGATCAGCAATAAGCCAGTCGTTGCGGGTCAGGCTGACCTTCATTCCCAAAATTGAGTCGCCTCGGTATCGCAGGCTGATCGACTTCACCGTTCCGTCGATGAAGTGAGTTACATCGACCGAACTCTCTCCGATTCCCCATTCCTGCTGACGCCAGACACTGGAAGCGACGCCATCTTTGAGCACGATCAGGTGGTTGAGTTGACGAAATTCATCGTCTTCGACAACACTCCGGATATCGAACTCTCCGCGTTGTTCCTGGTAGAACTCCGTGTTACGAAGCGGAATGGTCGCTCGTTCGTAGTACTGATCGAAAAGTGACTCTACTGACATGTTTGAAGTGACCTGGTCGGCGATATTTACGGTGCCTGTTCAAATTTCAAGACAGCAAATTTTAACAGTCGTTTTCAATATCGGTACGAAACTGACTAGATATGGAGTTTTCGGTACCAGTCCCGACCCTGCTTAAACAGATCAACAACTTCTTTCCGCTGAGAATCGTTGTAGAACCGACCTTTGGTCTTCACCCAGGTAATTCCTTCGCCGATGCGGTCGTCGAAGTACTTCGCTGAATCTTTCGAGGCTTGTGATTGAACACCGGTACCTGAAATGTAGACCGGACTAGTGTGTGCCCAAAGTGGTTGATTGAACGAGTCACGTGATCCTGAACCTAACCGAACGGCTAACCAGCCATCCTCCGATGGAGCAAGCTCGGTTTCAAGATGACCGTTCGCCATCCCTTCCGGATACGACTGGCGAGCAATTACCTCGCCGTTGAATACAACTTCGACCCTCTCAACACCGTAGTGTGAGCGCCATGTAGCGTGGACCGGAACCTTCGTACCTGCTTCAACCTCAAGCGTATCCCCAGGCTCCATGCCTGCAGCGGTCATGAACAGAGCCGGACCGTTTGTAATGAAAGTTTTGCCTTTACGCAGGCTCTGAACCCAGTTTTCATACTCGAAGTCGCCAGAGGTTTGTGAGTAAACGCGATTCGCTGAACACACAAACCAGTCTGATCCAGTTGAAACCGGCAGTTTTATACCGGTGTTCAGCATGTGGTACCAGTAGTGATACTCGACATCCGACCAGTAGGGATCGAACAGGTTCATTGCATGAACTTTGCCAAGCGCCGCAGCGACCGGAGCTTCCATACCTTGACCGTTATGACACCAGATAACTAATCCGCCCTGATTGTTGGCATCGTCACATGCGTAGCTTAGAGGTGGGTAGTCTGGATCAAACTGGTCAACGATCAAGCCTCTGCTGATTGGCTCGACCTGGTTGCGGATGTCTAGCAGCATGACGTGCCCATAGCCGATCTTGAACGGCTCGTCGGGATCATGATTGTGGCGAGTTTCCTCACCACTTTGCACATGATGATGAGTGTCGGTGAATTCGTTTAGTACTCCGGGCGGGTATTTGTTCGTGGCGTAATCGAGATCCCAGCGTTTGAGAATCGACACCGCAGTCATTCGTAAATCTTCGACGCGAGAGTCGTACTTCAACCTTCGATCAGGATCTGTTTCTTTTTCGTCGTAATGGATGTGTGTGTTGCCCGGATGCCAACCGCGCTCCGGTAGATCTGACCATCGCGAAAGCTCGATCTCAATCGTTGTGTCACTGGAGGCGTCCACCACAACTGTTGACTCCCATGGCGTGAACTCAGTTCCACGCTCCACGAGGATTTTGTGGTAACCGCGGGATGTTTCTAGTGAGAACTGTCCATCGCTATAGAAGAATGGCTCGCCAGGTCCAACTTTCCACATGGCGTCGGATGGAGCGACGGTTTCACCATTAGGTGCCAGCACTTGAACGCGTGCCTGCACCTTCTCGCCCGTGGCTATATCTCGAATTTCGCCTGAAATTCTTGGCATCTTGCTCGACTCCTGTGGGACCAGATCAATAGGCGTGCTACGTTAGCGGCAACATCGAACATCAGCAAGGAGCACAGGGAATTCGAAGACCCTGTCGCGAAGATTTTGGAGTGAAACAACTGTGGGCACTGATTACGAAGGCGTAGTAGCCGCAATCAACGATGTGGTCGAAGGACCGATTCCACCAAGAGTGGATGCAGACTTTGGTCCTGGGATGATGCATATCAAGATCCAGGAGGTTGTCGATCGAATGGGAGCACCACCATGGTCAACCATGCTCATCGAGGACGAACGGAACCGTGGAACCTTGATTGCTTCAGCACCGGGCCAGGGCAATCACGCTCACTGGCATGCCAATTTCGACGAATGGTGGTTTGTAGTCGCGGGCAAACTTCGATGGGAGCTTACCGGCGGAAAGATAATCCACGCCCAGAAAGGCGACATCGTCTGGATTCCGAGGGGAACGGTTCATCACATCGTGACTGAAGGCGACGAAATGAGTCTCAGATTCGCTGTGGCAATGCCTCCGGCAGTTCACGTCTGGCAAGAAGAATGCGAGAACTGCGATGTCACCTGGGAAGCACGAGAACCCAGCGACTAGACTCCCGCAACACGAGCGATTAACACGGCGATTCCTACCACTCCGCAGTATGCGATAAACGGTCGGAACGTACCGCGTTGCAGGAGCCTCAGGAGTCCGGCGATTACAAAGTATGCAGTCACGGCTGATATGGCTGCACCGAGAAGTGTGGCTGTCCACTCGTCGCTTTCCGCTTCACCGAGCGAGTCAACTGCAATTAGCAGTCCTGCGCCTGCGATCGCAGGGGTAGCGAGAAGCATAGAAAACCTTGCCGCAGCCTCCCGTCTTAGCCCAAGAGCAAGTACGGCGACCATCGTGACACCCGACCTCGAAATACCCGGTAATATCGCCAGGACCTGAGCAAGTCCGATCACGGCAGCATCTGGAAGCCGAAGCGAGGATAAATTGCGCACCCGACGTCCGACCAGCTCACCGATCAACAAAGCTACGGCAGTCCCAATTAGTAGCCAACCGACCGCTTCGGGTGTTCGGAAATTAGCTTCGACTCCCTCCCGAATGAGCAAAGCACCAACAACGACAGGAATCATTGCTAGGACTATCAGCAAAACCACGAACCGGGATGCGATACCGCTCCCCTCGTCATCAAGCTGGACTAGCGAATTCGAAGTAATACCAGAAGCTATTTGTAGCCACTCTTTGCGGAAGTAGATGACCACCGCGACGAGCGTTCCACCATGTACTCCCGCGTCGAATAACAATCCCTGATCCGGCCAATCGAACAGCCAGGATCCGAGCACAAGGTGGCCGCTACTGCTTATTGGCAGAAACTCTGTGATCCCTTGAACTAGAGCCAGGACGACGATTTGGACGAACGACATGCTGCAAATGTTACGGCGAAACGGAAAACCGAAGTCAGTTCGCTCTTTTCACAGATTTCACGCCAATTCGTCACATAACTCCCCAAGGAGTTGCTAATCTTCCGTCCCATAAATACGACCACTTCCGCTATTCAAAGAAACCACCTGCAAATCGATGCCTTCCAACCCCGTAATCACCCGAATCGAAACGTTCCGAAATCCTGAGTACCCGCTCATTGTCTGGGCGCGAATTCACAGTTCAGACGGATTAATCGGTCTGGGTGAATCGTCATTCAACCCAGCCGCTCTCGAAACGTACATCCACGAAGATGCGGCAAGTTATTTATTGGGCGAAGATCCCAACCGTCTCGATATTCATTGGGACAGGCTTTCAAGGCGATTCAAGACACAGCGGGGACGCGGAGTAGATTCTTCCGCAATCTCAGCTATCGATATGGCGTTGTGGGATCTCTACGCGAAACGGGTTAAACAGCCGCTCTATCAGGTTCTCGGCGGGTTGGCACGGGATCGAATACGTGTCTACAACACGTGTGCCGGGTACTCGTACGGGGTAAAAGTCAAAGGTGGCTGGAAAGCAGGTCAGATTGACTACCGACCCGAGCAGCCTTACGAGGACTACCACGCGTTCATGACAGACGCTGGTGCCCTTGCCGACGATCTTCTTTCGCAGGGTTTTACCGCAATGAAGATCTGGCCTTTCGACGAGTATTCAAACGAAACGAACGGCCAGTTCATCTCGTCAGAGCAGCTCGAGGAGGGCACCGAGCCTTTCCGCAAGATTCGAGAAAAAGTCGGTATGAAGATGGACGTGATGGTCGAAATGCACGCCCTTTGGAATCTCTCGTCAGCAAAGCGAATCGCGAAATCCGTCGAGCCAACTCAGCCCTTTTGGTTTGAAGACCCGGTCCCGATGGACAACATTGATGCTCTCGCCGAATTCCGAAAATCAACTCACATAGCGACAACTGCGAGCGAGCAGGTTTCGACTCGTTGGGCGTTCCGCGAAATGTTTGAAAAACAGGCAATGACCATTTGCATGTTCGATATCTCATGGGTTGGTGGGATTTCCGAAGCGAAACGAATCGCTTCGATGGCTCACGCCTATCAAATGCCGATTGCCCCGCACGACTGCGTTGGTCCAGTAACCCTCATGCACAGCGTCCACCTGTCGCTCAATGCGCCGAATGCTCTCATCCAGGAGACGGTACGGGCGTACAACGCCACATGGTATAAGGACATCGTCGATACATTGCCGAAGATCGAAAACGGTTACGCCTACCCACCTGAGGGAATCGGTGCTGGGACAGAGTTGTTGGATTCATTCCTGGATGATCCGAAGACGACTCTCATGGCGAGCGATCTTTAGACCTCGAAAACCTGGCTCTCCCAGGCAATCGGTTCTCGCGCTACACTACCCGCGACCCAACCGGTTGGGTTAAGAAACCAGAACTCCAGCAACAAGCACGGACAAGCCGCATGCCACATAAAGTCGCCGACGCCATTCACCAGTTCAACGCTCCAGGTCCAAAGCCCAATGGGTTACAGGCAGCAGAAGATGGTCTGTGGATCATTGATCAAGGTGACCATCATGTGTACAAGGTCGATTGGTCCAGCGGGGAAGTGCTCCACGACGTCCCAACCGAAACCCTCCACTCAAGTGGAATAACCATTGGCGACGGTTACATCTGGGTCGCGTCAACTTACAGTTGCGAGATTTACCAGATCGAAATGGCAACCGGTAAAACGGTCGAGAAATACCCGTCACCAGGTGCCGGAATCAACGCCACGCGTGAGCACCTTGATGAGTCTGCGGGGCGAAAATCGGAACCAACCGGTGACCACGGGCTTGAGTGGAAAGACGGCAAGCTATACATCGCTTCACCGCCTTCACAGTTTGTGCATGTAATGGACACATCTAATTGGAAGGAAGTTCACCGGATGAAGGCCCCGGGATTCCGTGTTCACGGAATCGCATGGGCTGAAGAAGAAGGGCACGTTTGGATCGCCGATACGGCCTTCGGGGTGATCAGCCGACACCGTCTCGAAGACGGACGCTGCTACGACGCCTTCCGGGTTGAAGACCCGATACAGGTTCACGGTATGACCATCAAAGACAACCGACTTTGGTACGCCGATGATCGAGGACCTATCGGATTCCTCGACGTGAGCATGGATCCAAATTTCTAAATTCCAACCCTTAACAAACGAAATCTCACCGCCCGTACCCGTATTGGTTCAGGCGGTCTTACGTCAAGTAAACGGATTTAATTAATGACCAAGGTTTTCGTCACAGGTTGCACAGGTCGAGCTGGCCAATACATCGTCAAGGACTTGCTGGAACATGGTTACGATGTCGTAGGGGTAGATGCCAACGCGCCGGGTGGCACGAACGTAACGCGATCGCTTGATTACATTTTCAAGACCGTCGATACGACTGATTACGGACAGGTACTTTCGGCAATGAAGGGTTGTGACGCAGTAATTCATATGGCTGCGATTCCTAATCCGATCATGGCAACAGAACACGAAGTCTTCAGAGTAAATATGACTTCGAACTGGAACGTGCTCGAAGCTGCCGAAGTCCACGGAATCAACAAAATCGTCATGGCGTCTTCGGTCAACGCGGTCGGTGCGGTTTTCTCAAATGGAATCACACAACGCCCGTACTTTCCTATGGACGAAGACCACCCAACTTTTGCTGAAGACTCGTACTCCCAAACAAAGTGGCTTGGAGAAGAAATGGCTGAAGCATTCGTACGACGACGCCCCGGTCAAGTCCAGATCGCCTCGATGAGGTTCCACGGGTTAATGGACAAAGAACGACAAGCCGCGCTCAACGCCCAGGAATCACGTACAGGTGCGTTTGAAAACAACGCCAAGCACTTCTGGGGATGGACGGATATTGAGGAAGCAGCAAGAGCTTGCGTCCTTGCCATCGAAGTTGATTTCGAGGGACATGAAGCTTTCTTCATCAACGGTGAGGACACTTCAGCCGATGAACCAACTGAAGAGCTAATTAGCAAGGTCTACCCCGACGCGGAAATCCGCGCACCTATGCCCGGCAACACGACAGCGATTTCAGTCGAAAAAGCAAAGCGAATTCTCGGCTGGGAGCCAAAAGCTTCCTGGAGAAACGCTTATTAGCTACCTATGAATAGACGGTCGGCTAAACTTATCTACTCGTAATTTCATCACCGTAAAAAGCGTTTAGCACGAGGCTTATCCTTGACCTCCCCGTCCCATCCAGTCCCAAAACACCGAGCAGCGCGCAAAGTCCTGACGGTGCAAGGTCCTATCGAACCTGCAAAAGTCGGCGTCACGACGACGCACGAGCACCTGCTGATCGATTTCAGCGTGGTTCTTACCGAGCCGAAAGAAGCTTCGCAACGGAAGCTGATGGAAGAGCCAGTATCAATGGAGAACCTCGGGTGGGTTCGCTACAACTGGTCGAGCAGCAGAGACAATTTGCGAATTCTCGATGAAGAGATTTCGACCCGAGAAGCTCAGCACTACTTCAATGCAGGTGGCGGAACGATTGTCGACGTTACATCGGTAGGACTTGCGAGAGACCCGGAAGCGCTACTGAGAATTTCGCGTGCAACCGGTTTGAACGTGGTCATGGGTGCAGGGAACTATGTTCACATGACTCACGCTCCCGAGCTACAGGAGCTCACAGTTGAGCAGATCGCTGGTCAGATCATCCATGATGTTGACCAGGGTGTTGGCGATACAGGAATCAGGTCGGGAATTATTGGTGAAATCGGGTGTTCATGGCCATGGCACGATTCTGAAAAGAAAGTTCTCGAAGCTGCGGTAATTGCGCAACGTGAAACCGGTGCGCCACTCCTGATTCACCCTGGGCGTAATGAGCGTGCACCAATCGAACTACTTGAAGCCGTCGAAAAATGGGGTGGAAACCTGAAGCGAACGGTGATGGGTCACATTGAACGCACCGTGTACGACCGAGGGATTTTGAAAGAACTGATGAAGACCGGTGCGTACTTGAACTTCGATCTATTCGGGCACGAGTCGTCGTTCTACCCGCTTGCCCCAGCGAGCCACATGCCGGCTGACCACGAACGGATCGAAATGATCGAAGACGCGATCAGCGAGGGTCATCGCGGGCAAATCCTGTTGGCGCATGACGTTTGCTCCAAGCACCGCCTCAAAACTTACGGCGGTCACGGATTTGATCACATTCTGACCAGGGTTGTGCCCCGCATGCGCGCACGAGGTATGGATGAAGAAACAGTACGACTGTTGCTTATCGACAATCCAACCCGAATGCTGACTTTCGACTAATCCCACAGTCTCCCCCCCAAAATCGCTCTATTTGTAGCGCCATTCTGGTGTGAAGTCGCATCACATCTGCAACAGGCAGGCATTCGGAGTGATAAATGGAATAAGGATTGGGAAGCGGGTCAAACGACATCAGTGAGACATACGCCAACGAGAAGCAGTCGCTGAAATTCCTGATTTTTCTGGCATTGTTGACCCTGGCCTCGGTCTCCGCTGTTGCATGCGGGTCGCCTTCGACTGACAAATCTGGGTTGCCAGCGGCAGTTTGAACAACCGTCGCGGCAACGCCTACCACCGAAGAGTCTGTTTCACCAACCTCTACTGGGGTTCCGCCGACTAATGTTGATCCGACTGTTGCGGTGGTTACACCAACACCTGAAGCTACACCTGAGTACGATTTTTCAGGATTGGAAGAAAGCGAGCAATCCCGTGCAGAGGGCTTGCGTTTGTTCTGGAACTGGAACACTGATTTCAACCACTCGACGATCTCATTGAACGAACTCCAGTTAGTCTTGCCGAGGGATCGGATTGCGCCGATTGACGACCCCACTTTCGCTCCGGTTTCCGATGCTCCAGATTATTTGCGCGACGAAAAGCCTGTAATAATCGTCGACATCAACGGTGATGCTCGCGCTTATCCACTCGCTATGTTGATGTGGCACGAAATCGTGAACGACACAGTTGGCGATGTTCTGGTCACCGTGACGTTCTGTCCGCTCTGTAACACAGGGATCACATTCGAGCGGGTACTCGATGGGCGGGAACTTACGTTTGGAACATCGGGGATGCTCCGGAACTCTGACCTTGTCATGTGGGACAGGCAAACCGAAACGCTCTGGCAGCAAATTACGGGTGAAGCTCTTGCCGGGGATTACGCCGCGGAAGAGCGGGTATTGAAGTTCGTTCCTTCGTCGATTATCGGGTGGGGGGCCTTCGCTGAAAATTATCCCGACGGTCAGGTGATGCTGCGTTTCAATAACGAGTTTGGTATCGAAGCTCGACCTTACGAATCACCACCGTACGCAGGATACGATGACATCGACGATCACCCATTCCTATTTTCGGGCACTGTCGATGGACGCCTCGTCGCAACATCCAGAGTCCTGACAATCGACGGTGACGTACCTGTCGCCTACCTGTTCCAGTTCCTCGAAGAACAACTCGTCGTAAACGATCTTGTGAACGATGATCCCGTGGTTGCCCTGTTCGACGACGGCACATTGTCGGCTTTCAAGGATGTGTTGAGCAATGACCAAGTTGCAGGTTCAGTTGCACTGTATTCGAGACTCGTCCACGGGGATCCACTGACATTCGAGGTGACCGATTCAGGTATAAACGAGTCTGAAACTGGATCGACATGGAGTCTCACGGGACTGGCTGTGGATGGCGAACTGCTTGGCACGCAGCTCGAACCGGTTGTTCACGCCAATCACTTCTGGTTCGCCTGGGCAGTATTCAAGCCGGAAACTGAGATTCGAGACTATCTCGACGACTTGACCAACTGACTAGGGTGCGACTGCGGCGGCTTCTCGCTCGTCGATAATTGCCAACAGCTCTTCAGCAGCTTCGATGATGTGAGGAAGCTTTGGATCTTGAGACAGTGAAATTGCTTCCTCGAGATCTTCCCTTGCACTGTCGTAACGCACCTCGGCACCGACGTAAAGTTGGGCCCTGTCGAGGTAAAGTGCTGCTTGCGCCGGAGACAGTTCTATTGCCATGTTGAAGTCGTTTAAGGCAGCGTTTCCGGCACCCAGTACATCTCGATAGAACCGCCCGCGCCACCACCAGGTCGAGGCATCCTCGGGGTCAGCATTTATTGCAGTGTTGAACCAATCCTGAGCCTTCTCGGATTCACCTTCATTTGCGTATACACGCCCGAGCACGATGTGGGCAGCAACAGAATCGGGTTCTAACTCGTACGCTCGTTTTGCGTCTCGTTCAGCACCCTCCACATCATTTAGCGCCATACGAGTCAGTGCGCGGTTCGCGTAGGCCTCGTGCAAATTCGGCTTGAGTTCGATTGCCCTGTCAAAATCAAACATCGCCTCTTCATATTTCCCTTGGAGTAACAGTGCCTGCCCACGGCCATCCCAACCTCTTGCAAACTCCGGTTCGAGCTCTATGACCGTGGTGAAGATTCGCTCAGCATCGACGTACTCCCCTCGTCCCATCGTGTTGAATGCGTTCAGGTAGAAAGTGACGCTCTCTGAACTTTCCTCTTCTGCCTCTTCAACTGGTTCCGGTTCAGGAGTGGGACTCGGAGCGGTTGTTGCAGTCGGTTCCAACGTCGGTTCGACTGCTGCAGTCGCAGTCGGAGTAGCCTCCGAGACCTCGGCAGTAACCAAATTATTTGAATCGTCTGCGCTGCACGCGGTCAGCAACAACAACGCTGAAGAGATGAGAGATAGAAACACGACCGTGAGCAGTCTATGTGGGTACAGAGATATCAAGACTTTCGGTACTACGTACATATTCGTTCGACGGTTCATTGCCGTCGCGCCTGGACCTTCAGGCATTGGAGAGTTCTCCAACGAGCAGCTCGATAGACAACCGTTCATCCAATTCGCCAGTTTTGACCGAGATATCAGCAGCAAGAAGTCTGCGGTGAATTGCAGCCAGCTGCTCGATCGAAAGTCCGTTAGTCTGGCGCATTGTGTTGTCCATGGCGTACTGGTTTGTCAGTCCAATCCGTCTGCCAATTTCATCCTGAGGTAATCCATGCGATCGAAGTTCAATCGCAAGTATTAGCAATCTGACCTGGCGCGCCAACATCGACAGGACGTACTGGAAAGAAGCACCGTCTGAAAGCATGGCATAGAGGTGCTTCATCGCTACAGCGGGCTTACGGCCAATCACTGCGTCCACGACTTTGAAAACGCTGGTCGTGCTCGAATCTGTCACCATTAGATCGACATCAGATAGCGTAATTTGGCGGTCGCCGGCGAACAACACAAGTTTCTGAATGTCTTGATCCAGCAGCCGAGTATCACCACCGGAGAGCCAGGAAAGTCTCGAAATAGATTCTCGACTGGCGGTTCCGCCGTGTGATTCCAACCGATCTCTTATCCAGGTTTCGAGCTGTGGACCGCGTTTGCGATTGAAAAGCTGAACATCTGCTAATTGGCCCACAGATTTGAGCGCGAGTCCGTTGTTTCGGAGTGTCTCGGCTTCAATGAAGACGACATGGTTCTGGCTTGGTATTTCGTCAAACGCCTCGGAAATATTCTTCCAACCGTCCGAAAGATTGCCGTCTTTGTTTTGAAGTCGAGTCAGAACACCTTCGACTAACACGAGGCGTTTATCCGCCATGAAAGGCACAGCTTGTGCGGCACCGACGATCTCTGGCAGTGAAACTGAATTTCCCTGGAATACCGTTGTGTTTGCATCGCGGATTTCTTCGGGCATGACCGAATTACGGATTCGCTTCACAGCTTCCGAAATGGCAAATTCATCGTTTCCGTGCAGTACGGTTAGCATCTAGTCCAATCGAGTCGAAATTCGTTCGTACGGTTGCTCAATTAGCAAATAAAATATCCGAATGCCCGTTCGAACATCAGTCCTATCACTCGCACTCTCGCTTCTTAAACTCGTATTTCGGTTGTTCTTTGACCGGCGAGTTCCGGTCTACACGAAGGTCATCCCGGTTCTGGCAATCGCGTACCTCGTGTTTCCAACCGACATTGTCGCAGACAGAATACCGCTGCTCGGTCAGATCGACGATCTTGTTGTCGTTGTAATTCTGTTCCTGTTATTCGTTGCAGCAGTACCTAAGGACATCCTCGCAGACCAAACGATCGGTCGTCATATGAGGAATATGCCGGGGTTTGGCTCGCCTTTTGAGCCGCCCTTGAATCGGGAGTCCGACGATGACTCAATTGAGACAACGATGCGCTATGTCGAGGATGAAGAGGATCAAACTAAGAAGTAGTCGTCAATTCATCAACTCAATTCGATCTTGCGGCAGTAATCTTAATAGTCGCGTTTTGCCGTAACCACGAGAATTATCTAATCCCCAACGACGAATGAAAATCGGAATTATCGGTCTCCCATCATCCGGAAAGACCACCATCTTCAATGCCCTCACCCGCGGAGCTGCCGAAACCGGCGGATTCGGCTCGAACCGCGAAACCAACGTTGGTGTCGCGCATGTTCCAGACGAACGGGTCGACATTCTGAGCGACATGTTCAAATCTCGCAAAAAGGTTTACGCGGAAGTAACTTATGTCGACCTCCCAGGTAGCTCCTCTGGAGAGTTGTTTGCGGGAGCAGCGATGGGGCAACTACAGCAAGTCGATGCAATTCTGCTTGTTGCCCGCGCATTTGAAGACGATTCGGTTCCTCACATTGAAGGTGACGTGGACTATAAGCGAGACATCGAGAAGGTTGCTTTCGACACAGTCTTCGCTGACATAGCTCTGCTGGAACGTCGGATCGAACGCATCACTACCGGGCAGAAAAGCATGAAGTCCGCCGAGCGCGATGAAGCAGTAAAGCACGTTGAGATCCTTAAGCGGTTGCAGTCAGAGCTTGAGGAAGGCACAGCGTTCAGGGATCGAGAGTTAGATGCGGCTGAGCAAAAAGCAATTTCGGACACGTTCACTCTGAGCAGCTTGCCGCTCCTCGTCGCTCTGAACATCGGTGAGGATGACATTTCTCGAACCGAGGAATTAGAGGCGGAGATTTCTGGCATAGTCGGTGGCAAATCTTCCGGAGTGGCAGCTATTTGTGGCAGCCTTGAAGCTGAACTTGCAGGTATGGATGCTGAAGAAGAAGCTGAAATGCGAGCTGGCCTCGACGCTGGGGAGTCGGGTCTGTCGAGAATGATCAAGCTTTCGTATAGCGTGCTTGGTCTCAACTCTTTCCTAACCGTCGGTGAAGACGAGACTCGAGCGTGGACAGTGAACGTCGGGGCATTGGCACCGAAAGCTGCGGGAGTCATCCACTCCGATATCGAACGAGGATTCATTCGAGCAGAAACGATTTCATACTCTGATTTCATCGACTGCGGTAGCATGGCGGAGGCACGAAACCGTGGGTTGTACCGTCAAGAAGGACGCGATTACGTCGTACAAGACGGTGATATCGTGAACTTCCTGTTCTCCGTCTAACACTCACCACTTAGCAAACCGAAAGTCCAGGATTTATTAATGGCAGCTGAAGAACTTGGTTCTGTAGGAAAAGCACCTGCTGGCGATATTCTCGTCAACAAAAAGGCTTATGTCGTGATCATGGTGCAGCCCGCACCAGGAGCACCGGACGGATTTGAAGAGCGTTACAACGCTTACTGGGATGCTGTCGACGCACAGGTATCGCAGCTTGAAGCCAAAGCTGGCACGGTCTCTAGAATTTTTGCTGAAGGGGTTATTGGTCGTGGAGACGATGCCACTCTCATGGTTCAGCAAACGAACCCAGGTGCTCATCGGGTAGTTCGCCAAAGGCTTTCGGCAGGAGCTGTTTTCGAGGATCTCGAAGAGACTGATCTTTTCGGGCAGGTTCTCGACTGGGGTCGATGTTTGCAAATGGGTCTGATAAGCCAGACTGTTGTTTCCGAGATTCAACAGAAATACACCGAAGTCGCCGAAAAACGAACTCAGCACATGCAGCAGAGGTTGAACGACGGAATACAGGACACTGAGGCGGCGCTAATACTCACAAGTGATCCGAATCTGACACTACCGGAAGGTGTCGAGAAATTTATTGTCTCTCCACCAGAGCTGGATGAACTTGAACGCTGGGTTCAGCAAGCTAACGAGGCAATTCGACAGCAAATGGCAGAAGAGCAAGCCCGCGCTCAGCAAGGTGGACCTGCGGCAAGTGGCGATAGCGCTGGTGGCTCAAAGACTGATTCGGGACTGTGGACCCCAGGGTAGAAGCCCGGGGCGTAGAAACTGATGCCTGACTTTTCCGGCATAGTTCACAACCCTCCGAATTACCGCGATGGAATCGGACTTTACGTCCACGTTCCCTTTTGTCACACGAAGTGTTCGTACTGTGACTTCAATACATACGCGGGCATTGAGTCACAAATGCCCGCGTATGTGGATGCCCTGATCCGTGAACTAGCCCGTTGGGGTGAGCGTCTCAATTCTCCGCCTGTGAGAACGATTTTCTTTGGTGGAGGTACCCCGTCATACCTTCCAACATCGGATCTTGATCGAATCATTCGATCTATTGAATGCTCTTTTGTGGTCTCGGATTCCGCCGAAATCACGTTGGAATGCAATCCTGGTGATGTAACTCAGGAAAAAGCCTCTGCATGGCTAAGTTCAAGAATCAATCGGGTGTCGATGGGAGTTCAAAGCTTCGACGATGATTTACTCGAGTCGCTAACCCGTCGACACTCGTCCGATGACGTATACGATTCTGCTGAGCTTTTACGACAGGCAGATCTGAAAAACCTCTCAATTGATCTGATATACGGTCTGCCTGATCAGTCTCTAGACCAGTGGTCGGACACGCTTTCAGCGGCGACTGAACTCGGTACGGAACACATCTCGCTTTACTCACTCCAGATTGAACAAGGCACTCCGCTCGCTATTGAGGTTGCATCGGGTCGTGTTCCAGAGCCAGATGACGATCTCGCTGCAGATATGTACGAACTCGCCCAAGCAGAACTACCCAGTGCAGGGCTCAATCAGTACGAGATTTCGAACTGGAGCAAACCCGGATTCGAGGCTCATCACAACGTCATTTACTGGAAAAACGAGCCCTATTTGGGGGTCGGTCCAGGAGCTCATTCGTGGCTCGACAATCATCGGTTCGCGAATTTAAGATCGCCCAGGCAATACGCGCTGATCGCGTCTAGTGGAAAAGGTCTTCAAGGGATATCACCGGTTGAAAGTATGAGTCATCCGGGCGGCCCGGTTGAACAGGTTGAGACGACAACTCCTGAACTTGATATAGCGGAAACGATGATGATGGGGATGCGACTCAATGAAGGTGTACAGTTCGATAGATTTGTCGAAAGATTTGGCAAAGATGTTAGGGAAGTATTTCCTGCTGAATTTAATCGTCTTACAAAACTGGGTCTCATCGAATCGTCGCAAGACTCATTGCGTCTAACTCCACGAGGCATATTACTCGGTAATGAAGTTTTCGCCGAGTTCGTCGGCGGTTAGGACGACCCCACGGAAGTCAAAATTCCTGGTTATTTGAGGAGCCGTATTTAGTTGTTCGTCATAGGCACTGCCGGTCACGTCGATCACGGGAAATCCACATTGATCGAAGCCCTAACCGGAATTAATCCAGACCGGCTCTGTGAAGAAAAAAGCCGCGGGATGACAATCGAGCTTGGCTTCGCGTGGGTGGAACTTCCCTCAGGAAGGGAGATCAGCGTCGTCGACGTTCCCGGTCACGAGCGGTTTGTAAAAAACATGTTGATGGGTGCTGGTGGAATCGACGCAGCTCTGCTCGTAATTGCTGCAGACGAAGGAATCATGCCGCAGACGCGTGAGCACATCGCCATCCTGGATCTCCTGAACGTGGATCGAGGACTTGTAGCTCTCACCAAATCCGACCTCGTAGATGATGAGTGGAACGACCTCGTCGCTCTTGAAGTCGAAGAGCTGCTTTCTAATTCATCTCTTCGTAATTCAAAGTTAATCAGTGTTTCAGCGCAAGATGGAACAGGGCTTGACGAACTCAGACAGGAATTGGATGTCCTTGTTGACTCACTGCCTCCGCGATCATCCGACAATTCACCGCGTCTGCCAGTAGATCGCGCTTTTACCATCAGCGGGTTCGGAACTGTGGTGACAGGAACACTTTCCGACGGTCCGCTAAAGGTCGGCACTGAAGTCGAAATACAGCCTTCCGGATTGACCGGAAGAATCAGGACTCTACAGGTTCACGAGAGAAACGAAGAAACTGTCCTGCCCGGAACACGGCTCGCCGTAAACATTAGCGGAATCAATCACGATCAAATTTCACGTGGTGATGTCCTGTCCTTACCGGGCAGCATTTCCTCTTCGACCGCTTTCGACGCGTTTTTCCGGGCTATCGGAGAAGCACCTCGTGCTGTTCGCCACAACCACAAGGTCACAATTTTCACTGGAACGAGTGAAGTTCCGGCAACAGTCAGAGTGCTCGAAGGAGACGAAATACAGCAGGGAAAGTTTGGCTGGGTTCAAATCAGAACCAGTCAGGCTTTACCGCTCCAACGCGGCGATATGTTCGTGGTCCGCGACACCGAAAATACCCTCGGTGGTGGAACCGTACTTCAAACACAAGCTCCTCGGAGAAAGCGTAACGATGTCTCAACAATTGAGCACCTCGAACTTCTGCAATCAGGTTCGGGCGACGATCGAATCGAAAGCGTTTTGATCGAGGCACGCGTTGCCAGCCGGGAATTGTTGCGTGAGCAAACTGGTGTTACCCAGGATGAGTTAGAAAGGGTTCTCGATGAACTCGTTGACGTGGGGAAAGCGAGGCAAATCGGTCGGGCTGCGTCTCAATATGCGGCTACCTCCTACGTCGACGCTACAGAGCGCCAGGTGAAGGAGATCTTGCGCAATTTCCACGAACGATACCCTTTGCGCGCAGGAATCCCACTTCAGGACCTCCGAGGACAACTTGATCTCAAGCGTCAGGCATTCACAGTGCTACTGGAAACCTTTGAAGCAAACGGCTCCGTTAGAGTCGACGCTGCTGTCGCAGCCGATCCCGCATTTGCCCCGACCCTAACTGACGCACAGGAAGCGGAAGTATCCACATATGTTGATGAATTGCGCACAGGTGGGTACAGCCCATCAACTGACAAAGAACTACCCGTCGAGCTGCTTCAGTTCATCATCGATCGAGGAGACATCATCAGACTTGGTAGTGGGGTTATTTATCCAACGCCGGTCTACGACGAAATCGAATCCGCTATAAAAGATCTTTCAGCTGATCTGGGCGGAGAAATTTCGATCAGCGCAGTTCGAGAAAAATTTGGCACGAGCCGGAAGTACACGCTGGCTGTACTAGAAAACATGGACTCAAAAGGTCTAACCCGTCGGGTCGGAGACAATCGCTTTTTGCGCTAAGAATTAGGCAATCGGGAGAGTGAAGCTGAATGTGCTTCCTGATCCGACAACACTTTCAACCCAGAGTAAGTACAAACAGCAGTCCGGTGTCTACGCTGTCATTTATTTGTCCTAATTCGGGATAAAGTGCATCGACCACATACCTGTCCTTGTAGCCACGCATAACCGATTTGTTAGCGGTGAGACCGTGCTTGCCGGGGTAGACCCCGGTGACAACCGTGGCTGAGTTTGCACGCGTCACCGTCGGGAACACGGCGTGATTGTGACCAAACCTTACACCGCGATCAGCAAGCTTCGTCACGTTCGGCATTGTCTCGGATGGGATTTGTAACGGTTGTAAGCCGTCGAAAGCGACAAGCAAGATTTTGACCACTATCCAAGTCCTAGCTCATGAAGTTCTTCATCTGAGAATCCAAAGTAGTGTGCGACTTCATGCAACACGGTCGTTTCTACCTGCTCAGCAAGAGCATTCCCGTTGTCGACGACCTGCTCATTCGGCTTCTGAAATATCGTAATGACGTCCGGAAGCGGGGGAACGTACTCACCACGCTCAGTCAGTGGTACGCCCTCGTACAGTCCGAATAACAACTCATTCGATGACAGACCATTTTCCGAAAGTTGAGAACGAGTAGGCTCTTGTTGGACGAGAATCGAGAGGTTCGTCATTCGGTCGAGAAACTCAGCCGGGACTTTATCGATTCCAGCTCGGACCATGTCCTCGAATTCCATCCGAGAAACCCGGTAAGGCATTAGCTTGAAACGGCGGATCGAATTCGCTTAAGCGCGTCGACGTTTGGACGGTCAGGACCGCTCTTTCCTGTACCTGGAACCTCAAGATAGAACGGCACGTCAGAAAATCCCGGGTGCGACATGATCGCTGCAAAGCCGTCACTGCCTATGTGACCGTCGCCAATGTTGGCGTGGCGGTCGACAGAAGATCCAATTTCTCGCATCGAGTCGTTCGCGTGAACCGACTTCAGGAGATCAAGTCCAATGAGCTTGTCGAATTGATCAATCACGTCATCTAACGTGTCTTTGTGAGCAATGTCATATCCAGCTGCCCAAACGTGCTGTGTGTCCAAGCACACGGCTAAACGAGGGTGGTCAATCGCTTTGATCAGAGCCCCAATTTCTTCAAACGATGATCCAATGTGGTCCCCTGCCCCGGCGCTGGTTTCGAGCATTAGGAGTGAATCGCCAGGTTCGGCTTCAAGAATCGACTGAACACTAGTGGCGAACTGATCGATGATCGCCTCGAAGCCTTGCCCCCTGTGGCTCGCTGGGTGGAATATCACACCAAGGGCACCGAGAGTGTTTGCAGAAGCGACATCGGCCTGGAGCGCTGTTTTGGATTTTGCAACAAGTTCAGGATCTGGTGATCCGAGAGCTACGAGATATTTGCCGTGGAGCGCAGTCGGTCCCATACCTGACCGCGCCATTTCGGCTTTGTACTTCTCAACAATCTCATCTTTAATCGGCTTGGCCGACCACATCCTCGGAGAAGAGGCAAACACCTGGAAGCACTCGGCACCGATTTCTTCAGCCCTCGATACCGCTTTGTCGACTCCGCCTGACGCGGATACGTGTGCCCCAATAAGCATTCGCAATTGCTCCTGTTGTGAGTTTCGGACGCGACTTTACATGCGTCTGGATGACGCATGCTAGTCCAATAGTTGAATTAGAAGGTGGCGATCAGTTCTAAGCGGCGGCGCTTGCCTTACGCCATGGAAGGAGCGCCCGTGAATCCCAGAGAACCAAAACCTGTGCTGCGATGAACACCGAGCTGTAGGTCCCAACAACTACTCCGGTGAGCAGGACGATCAGGAAGTCTCGTAACGATGCTCCACCAAAGAGCAGCATTGCCAGGATCACAGTAAGTGTAGTGATACTGGTTCCCAGAGATCGGGTGATCGACTCGTTGATCGAGATGTTCACGGTAGACCGGAAACCTCTCGCAGGAGCGAGAGTCACGTTCTCACGAATTCGATCAAAGATCACAATCGTGTCGTTCACTGAGTAACCGATCACCGTCAAGATACCGACGATAAAGATGGCATTCACCTCGGCGTTGATTGCAATGCCGAGGACAGTGAATATTCCGAGTGTAATAAGAACGTCATGCGCCAGTGCAACAACCGCTGCGAAAGCGTACTTGTAGGAGTTCGGGACGGATCGGAAGGCGTACATGATGTATGCCATCACGAAAATCGCAGCTACCACGACTGCAGTGATTGCGTTTCGAACCGTGTCTTCAGCAACAGAAGCACCAACCGTTGATGTATCGAGTACGATCGCAGGACTTGCATCCAACTTGGCGATTTCCGAGTTCACATCATCGAGGCCTGAAGCACCTAAATCGTCTGTTCGGACGAAGTATTGATCAGATCCGATTGCCTGAACGACTGCTTCTGGGTGTCCAGAATCAATCAGGGCGTCAGTAACAGCCGCAGTACCAGGATCACCATTCTCGAACTGGTACGTGATCGTCGTTCCGGACGTGAAATCAATTCCCAGGTTCAGTCCCGGTGAGACCAGGACCACGATCGAAATCGCGACGAGGATTGCTGAGAGGCTAAGGAATATTCGGCGTTTTCCGACGATATCCATTACGAGATACCTCCAGCTTCCACATCTGAATTCTGTTTTTGATCACGAACTGGTACGAACAGGTCAGAGTTGTTACCCAGGCCGGTTGAAGCCATAACTCGGAGAAGCAATCGGCTTGCAAAGAAGGCGGTAAACATGCTCAACAGCACACCAATTGCCAGCGTCAGTGCAAATCCTTGCATCACGCTGGTACTGAACCTGTCTCCGAACCAGAACAGAACGATCGCGACGATGATCGTGGAAACGTTTCCATCTCTTATAGATGGCCAGGCACGATCAAATCCAGCGGTGATAGCGCTAAATAACGTTCGACCGGCGCGTAATTCTTCCTTCGTTCTTTCGGCAATCAGTACGTTTGCGTCAACAGCAAAACCTAGGGATAGGATCACCGCTGCAGCACCTGAAAGCGTCAAGGTCACCGGAATCATCTTGAATATGGCGAGGAGCATTACCGTGTAGGCAACGAGGGCCATCGCAGCAACGAATCCAGGAACCTTGTAGTAGGCAATCATGAACAATAGGAGCAGTACGAGGCCGACACCACCAGCGATCAAGCTACGGCGGAGTGACTCTTCACCAAGTACCGCATCAACGTTTCGTTCCTGGATTAATTCAAGACCAACTGGCAGCGCACCAGATCGGAGCTGGATAGCAATTGTCCGAACGCTCTCTGCAGTAAAGCTTCCACCTTCGATTATCGCTTGACCACCACTAATTCCACCTTGCGACACGCTAGGAGCTACAAGCTCTTCGCCGTCAAGGTAAATAGCTAACCGGTCGTCCTGTCGAGAAACTCGGTCAGTAACGTTGAAAAATGCATCTGCACCATCATCGTTGAATTGGATTGAAACGATCGGACGTGAAATACCACCGCTGGATACGGATGGGAACGCATCGGTCAGGTCAGCTCCATCGATCTCTGTAGCTGACTCGGTGTAGTACTTAGGGTTGTTACATCGTTCGAACGCCCACTCTTCGAGGGAGAGTCCGTCTGGTGGCCAAGGAATATCTTCTGAGGCGGGAAGTAGATCTCCACACTCTCGATATCGGAATTCGAGCTGAGCAGTCTTACCAATAAGAGCTTTCGCTTCCTGAATTCCTCCGCCGACAGTCCACTGTGTGAGAGTTCCCTGGCTAGAAGTGAACTGAATCGTGCCAAGCTCTCGGAGTGCATCGATCAATTGCTGATCTTCTGCTCGTACAGGGTTGCCGTCTGCGTCGGTCCTCTCTGTATCAAGACCGAACAGTGTTGCTGCAAATAAGCCTTCAGCACCTTCAACAGCCTCAACCACAGCGTCAGATCTTCCGATCGATGCAAAAGCTGCTTCTACTTCGGCAAGTGTTGGGAGGGTTTCTTCCGGTTCGACCGGCTCTGGGTCAACGGCGGTGTCGTCACCAATTACCGGAGGTTCAATGTTGGGTAGTATAAACCCGACTTGGAGGGATACAGGGAAGTGAGCAATTGCAGCCTCTCTCCATCCATCAGCTTCCGACGGAGTGATTACATTTCCGGATTCGTCTCGGACTTCACCTTTGATTTCATCAAGACGAACGGTCAGTGAAAGATCTTCGTTTTGAGTCACCTCAGCGTCAGGTCGACCGAGTTCTTCATTAAAGAACGCTTCGAGTTGCTCAGGAGCTACTGAGTCGGCACCGAAGTTGACGGTGATGTTCGCTCCCTTTTGACCCGGGATCTGAACAAGGATTCGATCTGGAACAGCGTCGATACTTCCACCGAGTAGCTGGACGCTCGCCTCGCTTACACCGAACTCATTTACACGACGGTCGATGATGTTGCGAACACCTTCCATGTCCTCGTTGGTTGGTTCACGTCCGTCTTCGGGAATCACCTTGTATACGAGGTGTGTACCACCTTCGAGGTCGAGACCGAGCGTTAGGCCAAGAGGGGTATCCCCGCCTCGCTCGAATCCGCCGACGCTAATCTGGGTGATTGCCAACACAACCACCGAGATGACGAGAAAAGCTGCTACGAGGATTAGTCCTCTGTATCTACTCAATACCCAGACTCTTACGTGAAACGCGCCGCGAAAGCGACGCGAGTTTCAACTTATGTAATAGAAAACCCCGAAATGTTTCGGGGCTACAGTTGCCTGGCAGCATGTTCTACCAGGAAACTCGATTCAATATTCAATTTGGTCAAAAACATTGAACTGAATCAGACCAGCGAGAAGTATAGCACTCGCAAGTGCGAAAACAGTTGGGATTCATCAGCCTGAAATCACGAAAAAGATGGGGAATGAGTTAGTAATCCAGAATCTTCCCACCGTCGGTGTGGGGATCATCCGACACGACCCTGTCTTCTTCATCCACGACCAATCCGGCCTGTCGTAGGTCGTACTGCATCTGAGCTAGTGACGAATCTGAGTACAACTCACTGAATTTCAGTGTTGTGTGAACAACCTCGATATCAGTCTCATCAGGTTCATCACCCTCATCACTGTGATCGGCGTGAACTTCTACTTCAACATCGTGGTTGTGCGGTTCGCCTTCTTCAATGTGCGTACCAGCTGCCGCGAGTTTTTCATGTGCGAGCAGATGATCCGTGTACAGGATTCCGTTGATGTGATCCACTTCGTGCTCTATTGCCTGCGCGAACAGTTCTTCGGCAGTCACCTTCATCTTCGAGCCGTTCTCGTCGAGCCATCGCGCTTTTACGGTCACAGACCGTTTGACCATTCCCTCGTACCCAGGGAACGAAAGGCAACCCTCAATTACTTCACGCTCACCCTCGGTGCCGCGAATCTCTGGATTTATCAGAATCATTGCGTCTTCATCACCGGGCATGTGGAGCGTCACCACGCGGTGTAAAGCGCCAACTTGGTTGGCAGCCAGGCCAACTCCACCAGCGGCATCCATGGTTTCAACCATGTCGTTTGCCAGTTCGATGATTTTCGGCTCAATCCTCTTAACTACGCGCGCTTTCTTCCTGAGGATCGGATCTGGAAATACTCTTATTCGCCGAATTGCCAACGTTCGTTCCGGTTTTCTATGGGTGTTCGATGATTACTAACTAATGTTGATCGGGTCTACATCAATTGACCAGATGTTTCCTGGGGACACGAGATCAATCAGTGCCTCTGGTCGTGAACCTTTTAATAGTATTTGCCAACGGTACAGGTTTCGGATTCGAAGGGGATACCCGGGACTCGGACCAATAATCTCCGTCGAAGTCTCCCCGTGATTTTCTCTCACTTCTTCTAATTCACGGAAAAGTCGATCGGCTTCAACCTTGGCTCGATCGTAATCATTAGCAGCGTGCGTCAATTTGACGATTCGCGTAAACGGCGGGTTTGCCTGATCAGCACGCATTCGAAGTTCGGTTTCGTAGAAGTACTGGTAATCCTGATCCGCTGCCGCCTGAATCGCGTAGTGGTCCGGGTTGAACGTTTGAACTATTGCCCTGCCATCAGTTTGTCCTCGACCGCTTCGGCCTACGACCTGAGTCAATATTTGAAATGCGCGCTCGTGAGCTCGGAAATCTGGCACCGCCAATCCTGTATCAGCGGAGAGTACACCAACCAATGTGACACTCGGAATGTCCAATCCCTTTGCGACCATTTGAGTCCCCACTAGCACCGAGGCATCACTTTTTGAAAACTGATCCATGATTCGCTGATGGTCGAGCGCACTCTTTGCTGAGTCTGAGTCCCAACGAAGAACTTCAACGCCAGGAAAATATTGCTCTACAGTTTTCACCGCCATCTCTGTCCCCGGAGCGGATCGAGTCATTTGGGAGCCACCACACGCTGGGCAATTGGAGCCAGCCTTTACCGAGTAGCTACAGTAGTGACAAACAAGACGCCCGTCTTTCCTTTTCCCACCTGGTGATGCCCGATGGAACGTGAGCGCAGAGTCACACCGCTTACAGTGCCGCACCACACCACACTGACGACATTGAACGAACGACGCACTGCCGCGTCGGTTGATGAACAGAATGGTTTTCAGACCGCGCTCGATCGTTTGCGCCATCGCATCAATGAGGGGACGGCTCAACATCTCGAAGTGCCCGTCGTCGAGTTCGTTACGCATGTCGACAATCTCGACTTTGGCGAGGGCAGTCTGAGGTGAGAAACCGTTTGGTTCTCTAACTCGATCAGGCAACGATAGTCTTCGATACCTATCACTTTCCGATGCCCGATACGTTTCGATATCTGGTGTGGCACTGCCAACGACCAATGGTGCCCCGGTACTTTGGGATAGGAACTCCGCCACGGATCTGGCGTGATACCGGGGAGATTGGTCACCTTGCTTGTAGGTCCATTCGTGCTCTTCGTCGATGACGATCAGTCCGAGGTCCTTCAGGGGGGCGAAAATTGCCCCTCGTGAGCCGAGAACAATTGGCAGTTCACCGTTCTTGATTCTCCACCACTGGTCGTATCTCTGACCAATAGAGAGACCGGAATGCAACACTCCGATTTTTCCAGGAAATCTCGAAGCTATTCGTGTAATCGTTTGAGGTGTCAGAGCTATCTCTGGTACCAGGAATAGGGCTCGCTTACCCGCGGCTAAACAGGCCTCGATGGCTTGAAGGTAAACCTCCGTTTTTCCCGATCCGGTGACTCCGTGCAGCAGAAAACGCCGGTCAACGGGGGTTTCCGCAGGAACCGCAGCGAGCACCTGGGTGACAATTTCATCGATTGCCGACTTCTGAGCAGGGGTTGGATCGTGGGCAAATTCCTGCTGGAATACATAACTTGCGAGAGGGTCACGGTCTTTCCGAATTTGCTCTTCGATAATCACTCCAGCATCCAACGCCCACTTACTGGCAGCTTGCCCAAATTGATCGTTCAACTGGTTTTTGGTAGTCGCAACTCCGCCGTTAGAAGCCCATTCGACCAAATCAACACGACGGTTTTTCCTCAAGTTCTTCTGTTCATTCTTTATTCGATCAAGTTGCTCGTGTTTCTTGCCTGATCGGTAGCGACGCGTGAAAACAGAAGAAACTCGCGGCTTTTCCCATTCTGACTCCGATACCAGGTCACCTCGCCGGATCAGCGAGTCAACGACAGCTGCCCCGCCATATCCGAGACGACGGGCGGTACGAGATTTCGGTGTCTTCTCGTGCGCACGCACGTAATCAATTACCTGCTTCTCTCGTTTCGTCAATTCAGAGTGCGGTTCACCGATCGATACCCACGAACGAAGGCGAGAAGACGAACCCGGCGGGAGCATCAAGCTAAGGGTGGTGAAAAGGTTCGCCCGGTAATAGTCCGCGATCCAGATTGCCGCTGGTAACAGGTGCTTCGAAACGAAGGGACCGCCAGCAGTTACGGCCGAGATGGGTTTGATTTCTTCGACATCCGTGTGCCTGTCGAAGCCCATCACGATGCCCTGGCGAATCCCAGGACCAAAGGGCACCCAGACAATATCGCCCTCGGTCAGTGCCATATCGTCTGGCACCGAATATGTGAACGTACGCGCGCCTTCGCCGGGAAAATCTACGGCGATGTTGGCATACAACAATTAGGTCTCCGGAAATGGGTGAGATGATGAACCTGAGAGTCCAGCAACGACACTCTACAGCTTACGTCGTATCAACAAAAAAACCCCTTCCGTGTCGAAGGGGTTTTGAGAGTTCATAAATAACGGAAACTACCGTCGTTCCTTGATTCGAGCAGCCTTGCCTGTAAGACCTCGGAGGTAGTACAGACGTGAGCGTCGAACCTTTCCGCGACGGTTCACTTTTACCGACTCAATGTTTGGTGAGTGGAAAGGAACGATTCGCTCAACTCCAACACCGTACGAAACTCGTCGAACGGTGAACGAATCACCAGGGGCTGGAGTTTTCTCTGCTCGGTGCTTACCTGAGATTACATTGCCCTGAAATGCCTGGACACGCTGTCGGTCACCTTCGACAATTCGAAGGTTCACTGTAACGGTGTCACCGGGCTGAAATTCATCAATGTGGTCGAGCGGTTTTCGTTCGATCAGTGATGCGGCATCCATGACTAGGCTCTTTCGTAGCGAAAAGACACTCAAAGGTGTCGGTATTGATTAGCACAGAACATTAATTCTATAACTGGATTTCGCCTACCAGCAACACGAAGTTGACCTTGTTTGAAAAGAAAGTTCAGAATCAGCGTTGCTCAGGCCAACCATCCAGCAGGTCTGGACGTAGCTGCTCAGTTTTCTTGATCGATTGGGTTTTGCGCCAACTTTCAATCTTCCCATGATCGCCTTTCAACAACACGTCCGGTACTGGCAAGCCCTCAAAGTCCAACGGACGTGTGTAGACCGGTCCTTCTAAGAGACCACCGAGTTCTGGCGAGTGAGAATCAGTGACAGCAGACTGATCATCTCCGAGAACACCCGGAATCAGTCGAACCATTCCATCAGTCAGCGCCATGGCTGGAATCTCACCACCTGTCATGACGAAATCTCCGATAGAGAGCTCCTCGTCGACACGAGTTTCAATGAACCTTTGGTCGACACCTTCGTAATGACCACACACGATTACGACTGATTCATGGCTAGAAAGTAGCTCCAACGTTCGGTGAGTCACTTTCTCGCCCTGTGCTGACATCAAAACGACGTGCGGTTTCGATTCGGCTTCTGAATTCTCGGCAACCGAATCAACTGCAGCTGCTAGAGGTGGTGCTTGTAGCACCATACCTGGTCCGCCACCGTACGGAGTGTCATCGACACGACCGCGCTTATCAGTTGAAAACTCTCGAAGCTGGACCAACTCGATTTCGACCAGGTTCGAGGTCTGCGCCCTTCCAACAATTGAATGTTGGAACGGCCCCTCAAACATTTCAGGGAACAAAGTGATGATCGAAATCTTCATCGAAGTACGCTCTTACTAAACTGGATGGTCTTCAACGTGCGACCGTTGCAGAACTTCCACGGCATGATCTATCACTTGCAACGCAACTTCGAGGTTGTCGCGAACACCATCCGTACTGCCAGGCAAATTGACGATCAATGTTTTGTTGACAATCCCTGCTACTGCCCTTGAAATCATTGCCATCGGAGTAACTTCGAGCGACCTGGCTCGCATTGCTTCGGCAATTCCGGGTATCTCGGTAGTAATCACATCCCGGGTTGCTTCCGGCATGACATCGCGCTCAGACATCCCGGTTCCGCCTGTTGTCAGGATCACGTCGACACGTGGGTCTCGACTCCACGATTCCAGTTTCCGCGACAGCTGGAGTCGATCGTCAGGAAGCAGTTCACGCTCAACTAATTCATGACCGGCGTTTTCCATGAGTTCGACGACCGCATCGCCACTCGTATCGACACGTTTCCCAACGGAACCGGTGTCGCTGCTGGTTAGTACTGCGTACCTGGCTATCTCAAAAATTCCTTCGAAATTTCGTAATTTCAAAAACTGAGTACGAAGGTAACAGTCAACTGGCGTTCCAACTGCGGGTACCGACGTACGAACCCGGATTTTCGATGCTAGCACGCCAAAAAGTAAGTCCGTCACACGCGTAACCCCTAAAACCGCACACTGAAAGTGTTGTGTCGAAAAGTCGCTTTCTGGCACAATTTGTCGCGGATTGGGGCAAATTGGGGCAAATTCGTTCCACCCATCGTCCGTTGGAGCACAGCTTGATCTTCGCAGGTGAATACGAACACCGAATCGACCCACAAGGTCGGGTGGCAATCCCTGCGCGTTTCAAACAAGCATTCCTCGAAGGAATCGTGCTCGGTCGTGCTTACGACAACTGTGTTGTTGTCTACACACCCGAAGAGTGGGAACGAGCTGCATCCGATATTGCTCAGCAACCCGCTACATCAGCGAACGCCAGAAAACTGGCAAGGCTCACGTTCTCAGGTGCTTACGTAGGCAGTCTCGACCGAAGCGGTCGCGTAGTGATCCCTCAACAACTTCGTGAGTATGCGGGTCTTGGCGACGATGTTGTCATCGTCGGCACTGGCAGGTTTATGGAAATCTGGTCCGTCGACGCATGGGAGCACGAACGTCGCTCACTCGACACAGATGCTGCAAATATTGCTGAAAGCGCTCCACAAGTCAGCAACGCCCCTCAGCCAACTCCAATAATCCTTCAGCAAATCGATTCGGAGTCAGACAGGTGATTCTCATGGGTCTAGATCTACACCACAATCCTGTCATGGTTCCCGAAATCATGAACGCCCTCGACGTACAACCCGGTGGCCGTTACATCGACGGCACTCTTGGCGAGGGCGGGCACTCCAAGTCGATCCTTACCGCAGCGGATCCCGGCGGCCAGGTCCTGGGACTTGATGCAGATGCCGAAGCTATTTCTGTAGCGACCGAGCGACTCGCAGAGTTTGGTGACGCTTTCCTCGCACTTAACGTAAATTTTAGAGATGTTCGTGCGACGGCCCTTCGATATGAGTTTGTTCCTGTACATGGCGTGCTGTTCGATCTTGGAGTTTCATCGCTACAGCTCGATCGAGAATCACGCGGATTCAGCTTCCGACGTTCAGATCCTCTCGACATGCGATTCAGCTTCGATCAGAAGATCACTGCCTCCGACATCGTCAACGGCTATGCCGAATCCGAGCTTGCCGATCTAATTTTTCATCTTGGTGAAGACCGAGCTGCTCGACGCATCGCACGAGAGATCGTACGCAACCGCACTATCAATACATCTCTCGAACTTGCTGAGGTCGTTGAAAAAGCAAACCCTCGCCGCGGACGCAAAACTCACCCTGCCACTCAGACGTTCCAGGCTATCCGCATTGCCGTAAACGACGAACTGTCTGCGCTTGAATCTGCGCTGGAACAGGCCGTGTCGCTTCTTGGCCAAGGCGGACGCATGGCAGTTATTTCGTATCACTCGCTCGAAGATCGTATTGTCAAAAACTTCATCCGCAAGCAGGCATCCGATTGTGTTTGCCCCCCAGGTACGCCTGTCTGCAAATGTGACCACCTGGCAACGCTGAAAGTAATTACGCGCCGCCCAATAGTCCCGACCGACGAAGAGATTGAATCGAACCCTCGCGCACGAAGCGCCAAGTTGAGGGTGGCAGAACGGATATGAGCAACCACATCCCTACCAACCTCGCAAACCTATGCAGGCGCGGTGCGCGTAGTGCCATAGCGAAAGACATCGCATCAACTACAGAGCCTCCAGGCAGAAGCTAAACAAAACACATTTACCCAGCCCAAACACCACCGCCCAGGAGCCCTCAAATGACAAGTGATTACAGAGTCGCCATAGACATCGGAACAACCAAGGTTTGTACGATCGTCACTCGCCAAAGAGCTGACCACCGAACTGAATTAGCTGGCATCGGCATCGTTCCTTGTAACGGAATGAGCAAAGGTGCAGTCCAGGACTCTTCGACTGTAACTGAAGCAGTCCGAAAATCTGTCGCTATCGCATCTGAAAAAGCTGGAGTAGAAATTCGCTCTGCTTATGTCGGACTCACCGGTAACCATGTCGAATCCAAGAACCGATGGGCAAACGTTCCTCGCGATGGCGGAATGCGCGCAGTCACCGACGAAGACATCAACGCAGCGCAACGTGCCGCTGGTCAAATCGAACTAGGAACCGACCGAAAACTTCTCCATGTCATTCCTAGAAGCTACGCGCTCGATGGACTTCACGGGGTACGAAACCCAATCGGCATGCACACCGGTGAACTTCATGTCGAAAGTCACATCATCACTGGCGCAGTCGGAATGATTACCGATCTTCACAACGCTGTATCCGATGCTGGAATCCGAGTTTCTGCAATGGTGGTTCAGCACCTGGCGAGCGCCGATGCAGTCCTGACTGCTGATGAGCGGGATTTTGGTGCCGTGCTCGTTGATGTAGGTGGTGGCACTTCTGATATTGCCGTCTACAACGATGGTGCCGTTGTTCACACAGCTGTACTTCCAGTTGGTGGATACCAGTTCTCGAACGATCTAAGCATCGCATTCGGAATTGATTTCAGTGACGCCGAAAAGTTGAAGCTTGAGCACGGCACAGCGGCCCCTGAACTGGCAGGTCTAAAGGATGAAGTGAACATCCAGCCAACTTCTATGGCGTATCCGATCGCTGTGACCAAACGCGAAATCGGACAGGTCCTTAAGGAGCGAGCAGCAGAGCTCTTCCGAATGATCGACCTGAAGATTGATGTTCCGCACCTACTCGACGTCCCACTGGACCGAATCGTCTTTACGGGTGGTGGAGCCAAGCTTGAAGGCTTCCTGAACATTGCCAAATACGTGATGCAAAAGAACGTTCGCCTGGCGACACCTCGCGGTCTCGACGGCATGCCTGAAGGAACGAATGATCCTTCCTACTCCGCCGCAGTTGGAATTGCACTTTGGAGTCTCAAGAACCTGCCTGCTGAGAACCAGGTCGACGTTCGAAAGTCGACGCCTTCTCCGAGCAAGCCAGCCGGAGCTCTCAACGGTTCAGAGTCTTCGACCAGTGCGTTGTCGATGCTCAAAGGCTGGTTGGCTCGTCGTGCGAGTTCAGACAAATCACAACAGAAGGAAACGGCCGGCCTTTAAGTCGTCCGTATCACATGAATCAGGCATAAACCCAAAATATCGCGGACCTGTGGCTCACAACGAGACATGGGATCCCCAGGAGTATCTAAATGGTCGACCAGGCAGTTCAACCCGCAGAAGGAAACATCGGATCAGCAACTATCAAAGTAGTTGGTGTTGGTGGCGGTGGATCTAACGCCGTATCTCGCATGTACCGAGATCGAATCCCTGAAGTTGAGTACATCACGGTCAACACAGACGCCCAGGCACTTACCCGTTCCGACGTTCCAGTTCGAATTCGGGTTGGTGACCGAACGGCCCGAGGTCTCGGCGTCGGAGGTGACCCTCAGAAGGGTCGCGAATGTCACGAAGAAGACCGCGACGAACTCAAACAGATCCTTGATGGAGCTGATCTTGTGTTCATCGCAGCAGGAATGGGTGGTGGAACCGGAACCGGTGGCGCTCCTGTTGTCGCTGAGGTAGCGCAGGAAATCGGCGCACTTACAGTTGGAGTGGTTACGAAGCCGTTCAACTTCGAAGGTTCTCGACGTCAGCGTCAGGCTGAAGAAGGTATTCGCCGTCTCGCCGATCAAGTAGACACCTTGATTGTCATCCCGAACGACAGACTCCTGATCATGTCCGATGAAAGTCTTTCGATGGACATGGCATTCCGCATGGCAGACGATGTCCTGCGTCAGGGTGTGCAGTCGATCGCGGAGCTCATCTTGCTGCCAGGTGAAATCAACCTGGACTTCGCAGACGTCAAAGCTGTTATGTCGAACGCAGGTCCAGCCTGGATGGCAATTGGTCACGGATCTGGTGACGACCGGGCTATCAAGGCAGCAGAAGCAGCTATCGACAGCCCATTGCTCGAAGTATCAATCGCTGGCTCACGAGGCGTTCTGTTCAACGTTACCGGCGGAAGTGACCTGACTATCCAGGAAGTTCAGCAGGCATCCGAAGTTGTTTCGAGCATGGTTGATCCTGATTGCAACATCATCTTCGGAATGGTCACTGACCCCAAGATGGAAAATGAAGTCAAGATGACGATCATTGCCACCGGATTTCCGAGCGGTGAAGCTTCAGCCGAGAAAGAAGCCGCTGTTGCGGAAGCTCTTGGCGAAATGATGAACGATGAAGAGGCGATTGATCTTCCACCGTTCCTACGACATCACAGATCAGCTCGAAGGCGTCCTGCACGCGAACTGGTCGGAAACGACTAAAGAAAAAACCACATACAAATTGCTCGGTCCGAGAAATCGGACTTGAGTCGCATCAGACCCCAGGGATACCGGCCTTTCCCTGGGGTCTATTTATTTGTTTCAATCCTTCGGTCCAAGATTTTCGGACGGTGCGTTCGGTCAAAATCCAAAACTTTCAAAAAACTTCCGATAGTGCACAACGGTGTGAAGCCATTGATTTCTCACAATTGAGTGGTTGCAGTTGGATTCCAAGTTGGATTTATGTCGAACATTCGCACCGACAATGTGAGGAAATTTCGCCGTGGCCAGTCCCCGCAACCTTTGTTCCCAACTCCGAGGGAAATAGGTTTCTTGAACTTACGCACCGTCTTAACGACGAAAAACGTCACGATTCCGATGACCTTTTGAGCCTTTTTTCACAAATGGATTTCTCCAGTTGAATGCTCGATTTTTGACGAGTAAAGCTGAAAATCTTGTGACACCAGAGGATTGACACCCCCGCCATGGATAGTGGTAGTCTCCTCTGCACACCACTAAATGTGGGGTGAAGGCTGTGTCCGCAGCCAATCAGCGGCGTGTTCAACTGCATGTTTTACGCACTGCATCGTTAGAAGGCTTGTCCAAGCGAATAAGCACCTGCTAGCGAGTGTGGTTCGACGCGGCAATTGAACCTGGGTTTTAGGTACGTTTCAGGATGCATTGTCCATTTTGTGGAAACAATGAATCACGAGTAATCGACTCTCGTGAAGCTCCTGATGGCGTCCGACGACGACGCGAGTGCATGCGATGTGAGCTTCGGTTCACCACATATGAACGTGTGCATTCAATGCCGATGATGATTGCCAAACGAGATGGACGTCGTGAGGCATTCTCTACGGACAAGCTTGAACGCTCGCTTCAAACAGCGTGTGCCAAGCGGCCATTGGAGGTCGGAGCCATTTCTAAGATGGTTGTCGACATAGAAAACGAACTGCACAAACTCTCAAAGGCAGAGGTAGAGGCACGGGTTATCGGGGAGATGTGCATGGAGCGATTGAGAATTCTCGATCGCGTCGCATACATAAGGTACGCATCCGTCTACAGGGACTTTCAGGACGTCGATTCGTTCACAAGAGAAGTCGAAGCACTCATCGACACGAACGAGGATGGATCGGATCGAAGTCAATTGAGATTAATAGAGGATAACGTGCCAAGGCTTGCGGAACGAGGTCGCCCTCGGAAGGCAAAACAGTCGTAGTCACTGTTTGGACCTACCGGAGGGTTCGGCGACGGACTAACAAATCGGGCTGGAAACTAGTTAGCAGCGAAGACAGAAGAGACCAGAGAAAATATGACCACAACACAGGACACACCAATGAGCAAAAACGGAACCATCCCCGCAGAAGAGTTCACTCCGGCAATCATTTCCGATAACGCCGCAGTTGTCCTGGAAAAACGCTACCTGCAGAAGAACGATGCGGGCGACATTGTCGAAAACGCCGACGGTATGTTCCGTCGTGTGGCAAAAGCTCTTGCAGCTCCAGAATTCAAATACGAAAAGACTCCAGATGAAGTAGCTGAATTAGAGCAAGGCTTCTATGAGATGATGGCGAGTCTTGAATATCTCCCTAACTCTCCTACCTTGATGAACGCGGGCACGGGCGCGGGAACTCTCTCTGCGTGTTTCGTTCTCCCTCTTGAAGACAGTATGGAAGGCATCATGGGTGCCGCTCATGATGCAGCGATGGTCCAGAAATTCGGCGGCGGAACCGGATTTGCGCTTTCCGAACTCCGAGCTAAAGGTGCCGGTATTGCAACAACTCACGGCAAGGCATGTGGGCCGATCGCAGTTCTCCAGCATCTTTCATCTGTTTCTACTCTCGTAACCCAGGGTGGCAAGCGTGACGGAGCCAACATGGCAGTCATGGATGTACACCACCCAGACATTCTTGAGTTCATCGACTGCAAGAAGGTTGAAGGCGATATCCACAACTTCAACATTTCCGTCGGCGCGTCGGACGAGTTCATGCAGGCAGTAAAGGACGGCACAACTTACGCCCTTCGCCAGCACGAAGTCCCATCCGACCCAAACAGCCCGATGGTAGAAGTCGACCGGCTCGACGCCCGAGAGGTCTTCAGCAAGATCGTTAACGGTGCATGGCGAAACGGCGAGCCGGGAATGATCTTCCTCGACGAGGTGAACCGGAACAGCCCGGTTATTCACCTTGGTCGAATCACCGCTACGAACCCATGTGGAGAGCAGCCATTGCTTCCGAACGAGTCATGCAACCTCGGTTCAATCGATGTGGCTAAGTTCGTTGAAGAGGATGAGGCTGGTCTTGCAGACCTGAACTGGGGCCGACTTGGCGAGACGGTGAAGCTTGCCACTCGCATGCTCGATAACGTTATCGATGCCAACAAGTACGCGGTACAGGCAATCGAAGACATGACTCACTCTACCCGTAAGTTGGGTCTTGGAGTGATGGGCTTCGCAGACATGCTTGTTCAGCTGGGCATCCCTTACGACACCGAGGAAGCAGTTGAGCTTGGCCGCAAGCTCATGGCGTTCATTCGTGACAACGCTGACGCTGAGTCCATGGTTCTCGCTGAAGAGCGAGGAGCATTCCCTGCATGGCACGACTCCGAGGCGGCAGCGAACGGTGAGAAGCCTTACCGAAACGCTTGCCGATTGACCGTTGCACCTACCGGAACTATCTCGATGATTGCTGGTGCATCCAGTGGAATCGAGCCGATCTTCTCCCTGGCGTTCCGTAAGCAGAACATTCTCGAAGGTCAGACGTTGTTCTACGTGGACAAGAACTTCGAGCGAATTTCTAAGGAGCGAGGTTTCTACAGCGAAGACCTGCTTGAGCATCTGTCAGACGGTGGCTCACTGCAGGACCGAGATGACGTTCCAGACGACGTCAAGCGTTTGTTCCACGTTGCATCCGACATTTCTCCTCGTGACCACGTCCTTATGCAGGCTGCTTTCCAGGAGAGTACCGATGCCGGTATTTCCAAGACGATCAACTTCCCGAACGAAGCGACCGTTGAGGATGTAGAAGACGCTTACATGCTCGCCTGGGAGACTCACTGCAAGGGAATCACCGTTTACCGAGCGGGATCTCGTGAAAAGGAAGTCCTGACAACAGGAACGACTGATTCCGGACAGGCAGCTCCTGACTTCGAGTCAACCGGTATTCCGCAGTACATCACTCCGTCGGAGCGACCTGCAGTACTCACCGGTGTCACCCGCCGAGTACGAACCGGACGAGGAAATCTCTTCGTTACGGTGAACATGGCGAGCGACAACCGACCGTTTGAGATATTCGCTACTCACGGTAAGGCCGGTGGAAACGACGCAGCAATGGCAGAAGCTGTTTCCCGAATGGCTTCACTGTCACTGCGATCTGGAATCGATCCAGTAGATGTCATCGAACAGCTTCGTGGAATTACCGATGTTCCAGCATGGGACGAAGGCGAGATGATTCGATCGGTTCCGGATGCGATTGCTGCGGTACTGGACCGAATCACACGTGAGTCGGCAAACATGCTGACTTCTGACCAGTTGGATGACCGAGAGACAAGCCAGTCCGACATGTTTAAGGCTCCTTCACCAAAGGAACTGGGCATGCCCTCCGCACAGCCAATACAGGTCGTACAGCCAGAGCAGAAAGTACCGGTATCAGTTGGTGCTCAGTCGGCAGAGCTGTGCCCCGAATGTTCATCAACTGTCGCCCACGTTGAAGGCTGCCTGAAGTGCTTCAGCTGCGGTTACAGCAAGTGCTAAAAAATTAGGTCTAACGAAACCGGGCAACGAAAGTTGTCCGGTTTTTCTTTTAATCGAATTCCGCAATAACGCACTCGTCCACTACCCTTATCATCCAGAATTTCCGCCTGGCTCAGAGGACTCAATTAATGTCAGACAAACCGCTTTTAGCCCTAACCATTGGTGATCCTTCCGGGATCGGACCAGAAGTTGTCGCCAAGGCGCTTCAGGATCGATCGATATACGACATCATGCGCCCAGTATTACTAGGTACGCCTGGTGTCATAGAAAACGCAGTGAGAGCGGTCGATTCGAGCGATAAGGTTGTCGGGGTCAGCTCAGCAAGTGAGGCACAGGGGCAACCTGGCACAATCGAGGTTCTGTCACCTGGTAATTGGAATGACACGCAATTCCCTCTTGGCAAGCACGACGCGGGCTCTGGAGCGGCAAGCCATCTGTGGGTCGAGACTGCCGCAAAGATGTGCATGGCAGGTGAAGTCGAGGGGATGGTAACCGCGCCGGTCAATAAAGAATCGTGGCACATGGGCGGCAGTAAAGACACAGGGCACATGGAAGTGTTCAAGCGGTTGTCTGGGTCAAGTTACGTTGCCACCATGCTCGTAAGCGGTCCGATGCGTTGCATGCACCTCTCGACCCACAAGTCGCTGGGCGAAGCAGTGAAGTACGTAACCAAGGAGAACATCCTTACCGCGACACGATTGACACACGAAAAATTCGTTGAGTGGGGTTTCGACAACCCGCGAATCGCTATTGCTGCCCTGAATCCTCACGCTTCCGACAACGGTCTAATCGGCAGTGAGGAAGCCGATGAGATTGCTCCGGCAGTTGAACAGGCGGTCGCGGAAGGAATCAACGCCACAGGCCCTCACCCGGCGGACACAGTGTTTAACTCGGCATCAGCTGGCAAGTTCGATGTTGTTGTGGTCATGTACCACGACCAGGGACACATACCCATTAAGGTGTACGGAGTTGAAGAATCAGTTACGGTCAACCTCGGACTGCCGTTCCTACGCACATCCGTCGACCACGGAACTGCATTTGATATTGCGGGTCAAGGTATCGCTAGCGAGATCAGCATGATCGAGGCGATAAAACTGGGAGCGTCGCTCGCCTCCAAAAAGGGTCTCGCTACATAATTCGAAAACTCACAAAGAGTGACAATGGGGCGATTTGGGTTGCGTCTTTATAATTCGGAGCCTGTCTCTTTCAACTAATACTCGTATCGGAACGACCTTCATGCGAATTGGATTTATCGGTGGTGGTGTGATGGCCCAGGCCATCATTGCAGGCGTCAAAGACGCCGGACTGGACGCGAGCATTATCGTCGGAGAGCCGTTCGAGATGCGCCGCACCACCTTGACCGAGTCACTCGGGGTAGAAGCGACCGCGAGCAACCTTGAGGCCATTTCAGGTGCCGACATCATCTTGTTGTCAGTAAAACCGCAGCAACTTGATGCCGTAGCGGAAGAGATCAAGAGTTCGCTCAAGCCAAACCAGACAATCGTTTCGATCATGGCTGGCGTGAAAATGCACTCAATCGGGCTGAAGCTCGATCATTCCCGACTCGTGAGAGTCATGCCTAACACTCCAGCACAAATCCGTAAGGGAATTTCCGCGTGGACAGCATCAGACGACGTGGATGACTCGACTCTCGAATTCATTGGTTCGATGCTCCAAGCGATCGGTGACGAACTGAAGTTCTCAGACGAGAAGAGCATTGATATCGCTACTGCGCTATCAGGCAGTGGCCCAGGCTACGCATTCATGTTCATTGAGGCACTTGCCGACGCCGGGGTCGAGCTCGGACTTCCTGTCCACGTTGCCCGCCATCTGGCTTCTCAGACGGTGCTTGGAAGCGCAGCGTTACAACGCGAGACAGGCAAACACCCTGCCGAACTCAAAAACATGGTCACATCTCCTGGTGGCACGACCGCAGCCGGATTGAGTGCGCTGGAAGCTGGCGCGTTCCGGTCAGTGGTAGGTGATGCAGTGCGAGCAGCCTTTGACCGCGGAGAAGATCTGGCAGGCAGCAAATGAGCGGAGAACTTCTCTTATTTATAGGTTGGTTACTCCAGATATTCGCGTACCTGGTACTGGCACGAGCGCTGACCTCCTGGTTTCCAGATGCGCGCAGACATCCGATCGTCCAACTGCTCTACCAAATAACTGACCCGGTATTGGTGCCTGCGTCGCGATTAATTCCGAAGATCGGAATGATCGACATTAGCCCGATGATCGTAATGTTGGTGTTCTTCGGTCTGTCCGATGCGTTCAGGCGCGCAGCAATTGGCTAAACAGTTCGTGCTCGGTAAATTTGTCCACCGTTATTCTCTTCCGTCGAGATTTCGCGCCTGAAGTAATCGCTACGTCTGATCGAGTTAATCCGAGAGCTTTGGCGAGCACTTTGACCAGTTCGACGTTCGCCGCATCATCGACTGGCGCTGACGAAATCCTCACCTTTAATGAACCGTCGGATTGCCATCCAACAATTTCCGTTTTGGATGCCCGAGGTTGGACGTTTATGTTAAAGGTGATCAAACCAGAGTTACTCATTCGATATCGAGAACGGTAACTTCACCACCCGAAACTGGCCAGTCACGACCGCTCTCGTCTCTGACGATCAAACGACCAAGCGGGTCAATATCGACTGCCGTTCCAGAGATGTAGTCTCGGTCGGGGTTCACAACATCCGCAACGGTGACCCTGCGCCCAATCGTCGTGATTCGCGAAGCCCATTCGCTGACCACGCTTTCCCCAGAATCGATCCGTCGGTACAAAATATCCAGTGAACTCAATAGTCGATTGAATACTTCACCTCGATCGACAGCGTGACCTAACTCGGACTTCAGGCTGGTCGCCGTAAAGCCCGCATCCGCAGCGTCGCTGTGCATCGAGTTAACGTTGAGTCCGATACCGATAACCACATTTAATAGATTCGGGATCAAGGACTCGGAATCGCCGGCATCCGAATCGATGACAGTGCGCGATTCAGCGATGACTCCAGCGATTTTGTTACCCCGGACCTGAACGTCATTGGGCCACTTGATTGAACCATCTACGCCATATAATTTTGCTACATTCAAGACGGCCAGTGATGAAATCATTAACAGTTCTGGTGCAATCGCCGGTCGCACTTTCATAACGACAGATACCAGGATGTCATCCGTCCGCGCCGACACCCATTGTCTAGCGTGTCGACCGCGTCCTTGTGCTTGGTGATCGGCAACAACTACAGCGCCATGGGCACCCTGATCAGTCGCCAATTCCCAGGCATCATTCATCGTCGAATCGGTGGATTCTTTGTGCTGAATCGAACTCCCCACCACGTGAAAGTGACCGCTCAGTGATTCGAAGTTGTCCAACCGCGTCAATCGGTTCTCATTTCTGGTCTTTTGTTGGTTGAAAGTTGGCTGCCGATTGGTTTTGTGGGTTTGCACATACGCACACACGCACATTTCGACATTGGTTCCATATTAGGACATAGCTACGGTTTATAGCGTTAGGTGTGAATTACGCACCGCAACTATGAAGCTCATCCGGGCGCCATGGGCGTGGCGTCAAATATATGAATGAGGAGAATCATGGCCCAGCGATCGAAGAAAAATTCGCTACTTGCAAGCCTAAGCTCGCTGCCAACCGACAACGCGTCTTGCAGATGCGCAGGCAGCACGCGCACAGGCAGAGTCGCAGGCAGTAAGTGCCACTCGTGACTACTGCGCCCAGCAGCGAGCGGAAGCCGACCAATATCTTTTCGAAGCAAAACTTAAACTTTCTGAGGCCGAACAGGTCAAAGAGTCTGCCGAAAAACGTGCGGTAGAACTAGAGCAGGAAGTGCAGTTCCGACTCGAAGACGCAGGTAAAAAGCGTCAGACAGCCAGGGAATACGCACAGAAGCTCGAAGATACTGCTCGTATTGCAGCAGAAGCCCTGATGGAGCAAACGCGTGGTGGTGCCGAGGAATTGGCGAACCGAATGCGTGAGCAAACGGCCGAAGATCCGAAAGATCTTGACCGATCTTGAAGTCGAACGAGCCGCTGCAGAAGATGAGCTTAAGGCACAACGTCTGCTAACAGAAGCCGCCAGGATGCGGGTCAGGTCATCGAAATTCGAAACTGACTCGTTCGACGATTTCAAACAACAGGCCGCCTAAAACAATCCATACGAACAAATGGAATACCCGAGTTTTCACTCGGGTCTTTTTTTTAAACTGCTTTACACTTCCGCCTCGATACTGATACGCAGCTATCACTGACCTCAAATTCCGACAACAGGCGTCTCTCCAATGCAAACGGCAACCAAAGACATTCTTTACTACGAGCACTCGGCTGCTAACCCGGTGACGATGACCGTCAAACCCGGTGAGTGGTTCGCAGTAGAAACTCAAATGAACCGCGGCCCCGACGCAAATCGTGTGCCGGACGACATTCGTGATTTGTACAACCAGTACCGATCGGATGACCAGCCGAACGACCGAGGAAACGCGTCATCAGGCTGCATTTACGTGGAAGGCGCAAAACCCGGCGACGTCATCACTGTCGAAGTGGGAGAAATCAAGGTGCATCCGGTTGGATGGACCCGATACCGGGGTTCGACCGGCGCAATGCCCGGCTACCTCGGCCCTTCAAACATCGGTGAGCAGTTCAGGATTTGTCGGATCGAGAATGACGAGATCATCTGGGACGACAAGCTTAGGTTCCCGGTTGAGCCAATGATGGGAGTGATTGGGGTCGCTCCTGAGCGAGAAGCCCGCCACAACGGTTGGGCTGGTGAATGGGGCGGCAACTTCGACATTCAGGAAGTTACGAATGGTGCCAAGCTTTCGATACCGGTTTACCACGAAGGTGCCCTGCTTCACGTCGGTGACATGCACGCCCGACAAGGTGATGGCGAGATTTGCGGTGGTGGAGGAATCGAGACAGGTGGTCGAGTAACTCTCAAGGTAGAAATTTCGAAAAAGCCACCAGAAATGACCTGGCCTCGTATTGAAAACGACGAGTACATAATGACCACCGCTTGCGAGAAGCCGGCGGAAGACGCATTCCGAATCGCCCTTTCGGAAATGATTCTCTGGCTGGAAGCCGACTACGGAATGACCCAGGGTGAGGCGTACATCTTCCTGTCACAGTGCCTGGAAGCCCGTGTAACTCAGTTTGTGAACCCTAGTTACTCGTACGTTGCCAAGGTTCCGAAAAAATACCTGGTCAAGTAGTTCGCACATGACCGGAAAGATCAAAGCAGTTCTCTTCGATGTTGGCGGTCCACTAGACACTGAGATGTTTATGGATGCAGCGATCAATGAGCAAATCAAAACTTCGTTCAGGGATCGCGGCTTTCGTCTCTCCGACGACGAATACGCTATGGTGGCTCAGTGGGCAGTGGACGTTTACGCGCCCAAAACCTATCAGGCAATTATTTGGCGGCTAGCTAAAAACGATCTTGAGTTATCTCGTGAAATCGAGAATGAGCTTTACGAGACCGTTCCCCAACGAAACGCCGAGCGCGGGTACTTTGAACTGCGACCAGGAATAACTGAGTTGCTCGAAGAACTCAATTCGACCGGGTTGAAACTTGGGTTGGCTGCGAATCAACCACGTGAATCACTCGACAACATGGAACGCGTGGGAATCCTGAAGTATTTCGAGTACAAAGAGGTGTCAGGTACCAATCGACTCAGGAAACCAGACCCTCGACTGATGCTCCACTCCTGTCAAGCTCTTGGTGTTCAACCAAATGAAACGATCATGGTTGGGGATCGACTGGACAACGACATCGTGCCTGCTCGATCACTGGGTATGCTTACGATCAGGCTACGAACTGGCCGTCATGTCGAGCAGAAACCTCGCACATGGCTAGAAACTCCGCACGCAGATGTAACTACGGTTGATGAGCTACGAAATACTATTCTCGAGTTTGTTGAGTCACCACCTCTTGCCGAGGATGATGGAAGTCCAGAGTGAACAGGCCTAAAACCGTACAGTAAAAAAAGCCCCGGAATATTCCGGGGCTTTTTTTATTATCTGAAACTTTTAGTCGACATCTGCGACGGTAGCTTTACCGTTCTTGATTTCGATCGATCCAGTAGTTGGATGACCGAGGGTGAAAAAGCCGCGATACGTGAGTTGCGGGCAGAAATGCTTGTGCCCCTTAAAGCCAGCGGTGAATTAACCGGGTTTATGTACCTCGGACCTAAGCTAGTCGGTCGAGACTATTCAGAGGCGGAGCTCGACTTCGTGTCAGCTGCAGCCGACCAATCTGCGATGGCGATCAACAACGCTCGTGCGTACGCAATTGAAGCTCATCGCCGTGAGGAATTGGAGCGGCTTGATGGCTTGAAATCCATTTTGCTCCAAACAGTTTCACACGAACTTAAATCGTCGATCACGGCAATCAAACTGTCTACAGAGTTGATGGATCACGTCTCTGGGGCTGAGGCGACCGAAGAACAACGTGAGAGGTTGGTCTCAACTTTGAAAAACGGTATGCAGCGCCTCGAACGTCTGACGTCGGAGTCGCTGGACTACGCAGCAATGCAATCGGCCCATCTCGAACTAAACAGACAGCCAGTTCTTTTGAAGAGCATTATTGAGCAGTCGATATCTCTGTTGCAGCCATCAATATCCGCTCGTGAGCAAAAGCTTGAATTCACAGCTGATGACCGTTTGCACCCATTAATGATTGATGGGCAGCGTATCGAACGTGTTGTCGCCAACCTAGTTGGTAACGCGCACAAGTACTCGCCCAAGGGCGCGCCGATAACGGTTCAACTGTTCGCCGAAGGTGACGACCAGGTTCTTCGAGTGATCGATGAAGGTCCTGGTATCGCAGCCGACGAGTTGGAATCTGTTTTCTCACCGTACTATCGGGGTAAATTAGCCGACACTTCTCCAGTTAAAGGTTTAGGTCTTGGCCTTTCAATCGCTAAGTACCTAACAGAGCTCCATGAAGGAAAGCTTTCCGTCGATTCGACTCTGGGCGAAGGCAGCACATTCGAACTACGCCTACCCGCCTCAAGCCTCGACTTGCTCGATGACGACCTCGACGAAACTCTGGATGACGATTCTGAGCTTGCCAACCAGGTGTGGCCTCCGATAGCCAGTCGGTCCGAGATTTCTTAGCGAATTCTCATTAGTAAACCGCTATTTCTTCGCGCCTGACGTTCTGGTGCGGAGATACACTCGTTGGACGAGTATTGACGTATCTGTTCTTCTAGGAAGTAGTTGATGAACCACGACAAGTCACACCAGCTTTACGAGCGAGCACTCCAATCGGTAGCTGGTGGAGTACACAGCCAGATAAGGGTTAATGAGCCGGGCGATGTCCCGCTCTTCTTCACCCATGCAAAGGGTTCCAAAATGTGGGACGCCGATGGCAATGAGTACATCGATTACATTCAGGGTATGGGCCCTAACCTGTTCGGACACGCACCTGACTTCATCAACGAAGAAGTAGCTGAGGATATGAAGAACGGCTACGTCTTCGCAGCCCAGTTCGAACGTGAACTTGAAGTTGCCGAGATGCTCCTGGAGATGATCCCGATGCCCGACGCAACCGTTCGAATGGCATCCTCAGGGACCGAGATCGACCAGCTGTTGTTCCGAACTATGAGGGGTTACACCGGTCGACCAAAAATTCTCAAATTCGAAGGTCACTACCACGGTTGGATGGACTCGGTGAACTGGAGTGTCCACCCGCCACTAGACAAGGCAGGGCCAGAAGACGCACCGGTTCCGGTCGGTGAATCAGAGGGAATGGACGAATCTGTCGCTGACGGATTAGTAATCTGCCAATGGAATGATCTCGAATTGGTAGAGAAGGCGTTCGCTGACCATCAAGGTGAAATCGCAGGCGTGATCACCGAACCGATTCTCGCTAACACCAACTGCATTGTTCCTAAACCCGGATTTATGGAAGGGCTTAAGAAACTTTGCGAAGAAAACGGCGCTCTCCTTGCATTTGACGAGGTCATTACCGGTTTCCGAGTAGCCTCAGGCGGTGCTCAAGAAGTTTTGGGAGTTATTCCCGACCTTGCCACCTACGCCAAAGCAATGGCAGGTGGATTCCCGATTTCCATGTTGGTGGGTCGACGCGAAATCATGAACATAATCGGCGACGGTACCGTTTACCACGGTGGCAGTTTCAACTCGAACGTAATGTCGATTGCGGCAACCCACGCTTCGCTCAAATATATCCGTGAACAGGGTGACAGCTTCTACCGCGATCTCAATGCAAAAGGCATTCGTCTAATGGAAGGATTGCAGGAGGTCGCAAAATCGCTAGAGTCCGACTTACATGTTCAAGGTCTTGGCTCGGTGTTCGCGATATCGTTCACCACGAAAGATGAAATAACTAACTGGCGAGACCACGCTAGAAACTGCGATGACGAAAAGTACGCGCGGTTCGCCAGCGAGATGTTGAAAGAAGGAGTCCGCCTGTCCTCAAACGGACGGACCCATCTTTCTTCTGCTCATACAGACGAAGACATAGAAAAAACGATCGCAGCAGCTGCAAAAGTACTGCCACGGCTCTAACTCTTAGCGACGGGCAACAGCAAACTGCAGTTATTGCCCGTTGCTTCTTCCGTCCCGTAAGGACGGTCGAGTTGGAGAGACAATACTTTGAAGTGGAGTTCAGCAGTATCCGACGCCCCGACGCTAACCGAGGCTGTCAGACAGGCTTCCGAACAAATACTTGCAAATCTTGATGGCAAGTCACCAGACCTTGCGGTCATATTCGTGTCATCACATCATGCTCCGTCATTCCTGACAGCGCCTGAAGTGTTTTCTGAGGCTCTCGGGGCCAAAGTGGTTATTGGTTGCTCGGCAGCCGGTGTGATCGGCGGTGGACAGGAAGTCGAACGCCGACCGGGTGTCGCCATATCAGCAGCGACTTTGCCCGGTGTTGAACTGGCGCCTTTTTATCTCTCGCAAGACGAACTTCCGAGCCCTGATGCACCACCCGAAGCGTGGCACATGTTGCTTGGACTTAACCCAGAAGACTGCCCGGCGATCATGTTGCTGCCAGACCCGTTCACTCTCAGGAGTGACCATCTGCTTGCCGGTCTCGACTACGCCTACCCGAACGCCGTCAAAATTGGCGGGTTAGCCAGTGGTGGCGGACAGCCCGGTGCAAACGCGCTCTTCATGAAAGGGAAATCGATCCGCTCTGGAGCTGTTGGAGTGGCGTTTACCGGTAACGTCGAAGTCGAAACCATTGTCGCCCAGGGTTGCCGACCTATCGGCGAGCCCATGGTGGTCACTGACGCCGAAGTCAATGTGATAAACAAACTCGGTGACAAAACTCCGTTGGAGATCCTGCGTGGGCTTTTCGATGCAGGAACAACCCGGGAGCAACGACTGATCCGTCGGTCACTGCAAATCGGGATAGTGATGGACCGTCTGGTAGATGGAAAACCGGAAGGAGATTTCCTGATCCGGAACGTTCTCGGTGCCGACGAAGATGATGGAACTATTGCAGTCGGTGAGCTCGTGCAGGAAGGACAGGTCGTCCAGTTCTTCGTTCGTGATGCTCAAGCTGCCGACGAAGACTTGCGGATGATGCTAGAGGAGTACATGGACACCCTCGGGGGCAACACTCCAGCCTCTGCTCTACTCTTCAGCTGTCTCGGTCGTGGTCAGTACCTCTACGGTGCTCCAGACCACGACACCAACTTATTTACCGACGTTGTCGCTGACATCCCGATTGCCGGTTTCTTCTCAAACGGAGAAATTGGTCCTATCGGTGATCAAACATTCCTGCACGGATACACGGCGAGCTTCGCATTGTTCAAGCAGAAGTCGAACCCGGTCTCGTAGAGACGTTACGGGAGAACTTCCCGCATCACTGCAGGATCAACCAAGGTCAATGCACCGATAACTGCTCGCGTCGAGTCTCCGGATGAATGAGCGAGGGTGCCATCCTCGCTCATCTCGAAACTAGCGATCGAGTAGTTACCGAAAATCATAACCTGTGCGCGTCGGAAATCCCTGACGCATTCGTCGAACGAATATCCATCAACGCCTGAGCCAGTTAACGAATTCCAGTAATGCCGAACGAGCTCTAGCTCGAAGTATTCTAGGATTTCATACGGAACGGCTGTCATCATGAACTTCGCCAGGTCGTTCGTCGCTCCGGCATAAGCAGGTAGTTGCCAGTCGATAATTACGGGTGACCCATCGGATCGGAGCATCAAGTTGCCCTGGTGAAAATCGTTGTGAGTCAGAGTGTTCGGTCGATTCTCCATCACATCCATCAACTCACATAATCTTGGCCCGAGAAACTCGCCTGCGACAACGAGTCCACCGATCTTTTCAAACTCGTCGTCACTCTCGATTACTTTCCAGCCAATCGCTGCTTCGCCTGGATCCTGGTTGAACAAATGCGCCCAGCGGTTGTCGCGCAACCATTGAAAATTTCCCAGAGATTCGTCTTCCCAATACCTGCCGTGATAGGAAGCCATAAATCCGAGAGTCTGTTCCGCTACCCGGCGATCCACCGCGGCATACTTCTGCTTGGTCGGCAAAGATCCAAGGTCTTCAAAAACGAATGCTGCGGTTTGTTCGAATTCATTTTTTTCGAACCCGAATACGCGAGGTATCGATTTTCCCTGGTAATCCTGGAGCAACCCGTACGCTCCAAGCTCACCGAAATACGGACCATACGAGGCCTCTCGCAGGCGCGTCGCATCATCAACTGGCGGGATCTTTATCACTACAGAATCAGGATGATCAACGGTACGTTCCCCGTAGTGGACCCGAACTCGGAACAACTGGGACAGTTCTGGGTTGTGTCCTGACATCTCCTCGAATTCGAGATCAAGGACAGCGCACTTTCCAGCGCTCGAAAGGTTATTTTCAAGCCAGTCAGGGGTTATCTGGTGTTTGGCGATTGGAACAGTCACGGCAGCAGTCTTTCATTTGCAACGTCGAACGTCCACAGTATTGGTTGATTTCGATACCATGCCGGTCATTCGCGAGGACCAACTCAGCAAACGATTTTGGAGATGACATGGGGAGATTCGAAAACAAGGTAGCGGTGATAACAGGTGGTGCATTGGGCATCGGGGGAGCAACTGCGCGCAAACTCGCAAGCGAGGGTGCGAAGGTAGTCATTGCCGACATCAACGATGAGGCAGCGGCCGAAAACGTCCAACGGATCACGAGCGCAGGTGGGTTGGCATCGGCTACACACGTCGATGTCTCAATTAGCGAAGACATTTCCCGGATGGTCAACGAAACTATCGACCGATACGACCGACTCGACATCCTTGTTCAAAACGCCTTCGGGGTAATCGACGGTTCGTCGAAAATTCAAGGCACGGCTCTCACGGTAGAAGAGGAAGGCTGGGACTACGGAATCGATGTTTTGTTAAAAGCCCTTTATCTGGGAGCCAAGCACTCGATACCACATATGCGAGCGAACGGTGGGGGCAACATCATCAATCTTGCCTCCGTACATAGCTTCCTCCAGGAACCTGCAATGCTCGTGTATGAAGCTGGTAAAGCCGGAGTTGTCGGCATGACCCGTCAAATGGCGACAGACTTCGGACCTGATGGAATCCGGGTTAACGCAATAGCGCCTGGTCACATCGTCGGTGAGGGTCTCGCGAAAATGTGGGAAGAGAATCCCACCGGTCACGCATTCTTCGCCAACCAGTACCCTTTACGGCGTACCGGTACACCTGACGATATTGCGAACGGAATCGCCTTCTTGTGCTCGGAAGAAGCGTCCTTTATCACTGGGCACACGCTGGCAATCGATGGCGGGCTGACTGTTCAGTTGCAAGAAATGTTCGGTACGAGGCAGGCGCAATACATAAGGGAACACCCGGAAACTGAACTTCCCGGTGCGGCTGCGGATCGACACTAACATCGGCGCGGTTCCTACCCTGAAAACTCGCCTTTAAAAGCAACTTCGCTCGGCTCTTTCCGGTCGTTAGCGAAGTTGTTTTTGACCATCCGAGGGTGCAAGTCATCGTCGGTACCTCGATAACCCACTGCGACGGCACACATTGTTGTGTATCGATCACGTGGCACTCCTGCGATGTCGTAAGCCGCATCAAGGTCGATTCCACCCATCGCTCTGGTGTTCAACCCCATCCGATTGGCCTGAAGGGCGAGAGACATCCACGCTGCACCGGTATCGAACATACCTGTTCTGATGGCGTCGCCGTCTACATTCGTTGTTTCCGCGAATACCAGAACCATCATTGCGGCTTTGGGTGCCCAAATAGCGTTGCTGTCGCTCAATAGAGAGTTGAACTGCTCGCGTTTTTCACCGTCGGTCGCATAAACAAACAACCACGGCTGCCTGTTACCTGCAGATGGGGCCCAGCGCGCCGCTTCGAACAGGGCAGCTATTTGATAATCAGTTAGCTCCCGGTCTGAAAAAGCTCTTGATGACCACCTGTCAGTGAACATTTCATGTGCGTCAGCCTGCGGTGCGCGTTGATTTTTGACGTTCTCCGCCAATCTCGTCCTCCACTCATATCGAAAACTCAGTATAACTTTTGATGCAGGATTCAAAAAATCGAACTACATCGGTGCTATTTGCCCGTCTTACGGATCTCCGTCGACGAAAGGTCGGATCGGAATTCCGATTCAGACACACCCTGGAACATATGCTTGAATCGCGTCGGTATGTTCAGGTCGTTCAAAACCTTGAACGATCCGTCTCGATCGACTCGTCCGACAACAATGAAGCTGCAGTCGTTCGCCGAAATAATGTTCAGGGAATCTTCAACAGGATCAGGAGTCCCCGATGAGTGGTCCGGGTAATACTTCGGATCGATTAGCCGGACAGCAGTGTCATATCCGATTACGAAAGTAGCTCCCGGCAAAATGGCTGACTTCTCGGTAAACCTCGGTGCGTTAGTGATAATTACCGAACACCCTTCCTGAGTAATCGACCTCGTCCGGCTATTTAGTTCTCGACGTTCGAGTTGAGGCTTGTCGACGTTCTGTACGGATATTTCAAAAAAGCCTGATTGCCCTGTTTGCTTTTCAGCGATTTCGAGCATGGCTTTATGACCCTCGTGTAAAGGGTTGAATGAGCCAGCGAGAATAAGTGGTTTCTTTGGAAGCGATTCGGAAATCGATTGATCAGCACTTATAACCAGAGCGCCAATTTCCATGTCGTAAAGTCGATCAATCGAAGTCAACCAATTCCTCTGAGTCCAGCACCGGTATCGACAGTTTTCCATCCACGCCGCAAGCGGCTGCAACTGCGTTTAGCACCATATATGAAACTACGAGATCTTCCTCGGTTCGGGTTCGTCGATCCTTATCGAACGTGATCGACTGACCGTGCAGGTTGGTGCCATCGAACCACGCAACATGTGCTCTGTCGTCTCCTCGACGTTCCCTATCTGTCGCTATTGCTGCGGTACAACTCACTCCGAACACCGAGCCATCAGCATTCGCCGCGAGTTTTGTCGCCCTTTGGTGTGCTTTTTCCGCCAGTGCAGATGCTTCAACGGATGAGCAATGTTGCTCCAGTTCTATCCCAAGGTAATCTTCGAGTGCACTGGAGGAATACGGGATTTGCACGTCGAGGATCGTTCGCGAAGCTCCCGGTGCTGCGAACAGTGCGGCAATTGCACGAGTACCGGCACCCGTAACGACAAGACTCCCAATGAGAGGAGAATCGTGAATAGCCTGAACCAGTTCTTCTGGTGACACTAACCCACTCCCCATTCCGAGTATTTCTCCGGACGTCTGAAGTGCCTGAAGAATGTCTCAGGGACTTTTCTTGCCTCCGTCAAAGCATCAGCCGAAAGATTAGCGATGGTGATCGATTCCTCGCTTCCATCTTTCGACTCGGCGATCAGTTTTCCGGTTGGGTCACATATGAAGGTCACACCTTCAAATACCTGCCCTGCTTCGTTGTCTCCAACCTGGTTACAAATTGCAGCGTACACCGTGTTGTCATACGCCCGCGCCGGAACGTATCGCTCCCAGCGAGTTTGCTTGTCCTGTGCTGGCTCGTCACCGCCGGAAGCGTGTGGCATGAAGATAAGTTCAGCTCCCTGGTTCGACAGAGCGGTGCTGACTTCTGGGAAGTGTGTGTCGTAGCAAATTTCGACCCAGAATCGAACCTTCGGGTGTTCGAATACCGGAAGCTCGTCGCCATGCCGCCATGTCCTGATTTCGGTGGTCGGAACATGCGTTTTGCGATATTTACCTTGGATTCCTTCTGGCGAAACAACCAGTTGAGTGTTGTAGGTGATTCCAGATGAGTCGATTTCAAGCAATCCAACCAACATCCACGCGTCGTATCTTGCAGCAATAGATTCGAGTGCGTCAGTCGTCGGACTGGGAATCTGAACTCCCGTCGGAACTCGGGTGCCGCGTGCAGGCTCGCCAGTGCGCTCGTAAACGTTATATCCACTAACAGACAACTCAGGAAAACGTACGATTTTGGCACCTTTTGCAACTGCCTCACCCATGATTCGGTCAATCGATTCGAGATTCGACTCGAAATCCCCGACTATTGATCTCATTTGCACTGCGGCAATGGTTACGTCCTGCACGGATCAACTATCTCCAAACGTGAAAAATACTGGCGGAGAATCGTACAGGAACTGGGATTCAATACGTTTGGCTGACTTACCAATCGGGCCGCTAAATTTACGTTTACCCACAGCCATTTCAGGCGTATCTTGTGCCGCAACCTGCTAAACGATGACTGAGAGTTATGCGTACATCCGCAGGTTTAGCCCGAAAGATCTCGATCCTCAATGCTCCAACACTTCCACGTTCCTGAGGAAGACGCGGTTCGCATCATGCCCGATGCGCTGCGGAAAACAGTAAACGAACTCTTCTTAAAACTCGGTTTCTCCGAGCAGGACGCCTGGCAGGCGACCGATGTGCTGCTCCTATCGGACACCCGTGGCGTCGATACCCATGGCGTTTCGAACATGATGCGTAGATACATCGACATGGTTGCCAAGGGATTCGTAAACCCACGTCCGAACTGGAAAGTCACCCGTGAAACAGCAACCACAGCAAACGTGGACTGTGATCAAGGGTTGGGCATTGCAGTAATCCCGAGGGTAATGGAACTGGCGATCGAAAAAGCCAAAGAAACCGGTGTTGGCATGATCACACTCGGAAACGGTCGGCACGCCGGAATGATCGCCTACCACGCAATGATGGCGCTCCCTCACGACATGATTGGCTATTCGATCACGGCTGGTGGTCAGAGCATGCCCCCAACTTTCGGTGCCGAGCCAAGACTTGCGCCCAACCCTCATGCATGGGCTGTACCTGCGGATAAAGAACCTCCGTTCGTACTCGACATATCTTCTTCCTCGGTCGCAGCAAACAAGATTGAGCTCCTGCGGCGAATGAATGCCCCGACGATTCCGGGGATGATGGCGGCTGCTGATGGAACCCCGATCATGGATGAGCGGGAGGTACCGGAAGAAACGATCGTCCTGCCGAATGGGGCGACCCGAGAACTCGGATCGCACAAGGGATACGGCCTCAGTGCAGTCGCTCAGATCCTTGGCGGAATCCTGTCAGACGGCGCGTTCGGCCCATACGAAGGTGGGCACATGTCTCACGTCGTAGCGGCGTACTCGATCGAAGCATTCACCGATGTGAATAGATTTAAGAAATCGATGGACGATTTCTTGAAATATCTTCGAGAAACTCCACCCGCTCCGGGCCATGACCGCGTTTACTACGCGGGGCTCCCGGAACACGAAGAATCAATTGATCGGCACGAGCGTGGTATCCCACTCCACGAAGAGGTCGTCGATTGGTTCGACCAGGCAACAGCAGAATTCGGTCTACCGAAGCTGGAACGATAGGAGGAATATTCAGAAAATGCTTGAACACTTTCACGTTCCAGAAGAAGACAAGGTTTTCGTAAAAGAAGACGATCTTCGAAAAACTACGTCCGATGTTTTTGCCGCAATCGGCATGCCTCGCGAAGACGCCGATCTGGCAGCCGATGGACTCGTAACAGCCGACATTCGAGGTTGTGAAACTCACGGTGTGTCGAACATGCTCCGTAACTATGTCCAGATGTTTCGGGACGGACGTATTAATCCAACTCCTAACTGGAAAATCACCCACGAGTCCGCTGCCGTAGCGACTATCGACGCAGACAAATCACACGGGCTCGTAATGTGTCCCAAGGCAATGGATATAGCCATCGAGAAGGCTAAGAAGGTCGGTATTGGTGCCGTAACAATCCACAACAGCCAACACGCCGGAATGATGGCTTATCACGCAATGCGCGCCATGCCTCACGACATGATTGGCTATGCGATTACAGGTGGTGGTGCGGTAATGGTCCCAACATTCGGTGCTGAGCCGAGAGTTGGAGCAGTCCCGCACGCATGGGCAGTTCCAGCCGACAAGATGCCACCGTTTGTTCTTGATATTTCGTCCTCTTCAGTGGCAGCGAACAAGCTCGGTTTGCTTAGACGAACAGGGGCTCCAGTCCTTCCAGGTCTTGTTGCCGATGAAGACGGCACACCGATCATGGACGAGCGTGATGTTCCTGAACAAACCCGGTTATTGCCGTGGGGCTCCACGCGTGAACTGGGTTCCCACAAGGGTTACGGTATGGCTGTGATTGGGCAGGTCTTTTCGGGAATTCTTTCCGCTGGCCTGTTCGGCGTCACCAATCCTCCGGGCAACGGATCGCAGTTCGTCGCTGCGTATAGCATTGACGCTTTCCGGGATGTCCAGGAGTTCAAATCCTCAATGGACGAGTTCCTGACATACCTTGTGGAAACTCCACCTGCTCCCGGGCACGACCGCGTCTACTACGCCGGTTTGCCCGAACACCAAGAAACGGAGAAGCGACAGGCAGAAGGCGTCCCCCTCCATCGTGAGGTAGTCGAGTGGTACGACTCGATAACTGACGAACTAGGTCTGGATTCCCTGGTTAGATAACAGTCAACGCACAACGAAAAAGAGGCGACCGATTGGTGGCCCCTTTTGATTTCGCAAACGATTGACTATCCGACAGCTACCTGTTCGAGATCAAAGTCGAAGTCCTCGATCTCTTCCTCGAAGTCATCGAGGTCTAGCTCGCCAACTTCATCGGACGCAAGAACAGGTTCGAGATCAGGAATTGTTACCACCTCGTCTTCGAGGGTCACAGGGGCATCGATTGAGCCATCTGCCCTGATCGAACGTGAATTGATCGTATATCCACAGTTCAGACAGCTAAGGAACGAACCAAAGTTGTCCGCGCCTAGTTCTACCGTGCCATCTTTACATCGCAAGCAGGATTTGAAGTACAACATTGTTACGCCTCCAGAGTTCGTGCACCCGCCTCAGGTGTCGATTTCTCTAACGGGCGAAAGGCTATCCGGTAACGGCTAAACAGCTGTTAGGTGTTTTTAATACGAGTTTTCACGATTTTTTGTTTTCGTTGAATTTGAGTAAAGGCATATGCTGTTTAGCGAATTTCAATTCGGTCCGCAAAACCCTCCCGGAGGCAACTGAACATGGCAAGGCTCTACGTACTAGGCGCCGGAACCCCGACTCCAACACCAACACGTTTCGGCTCGGCGTACGTTTTGGACGTAGAGGGCGAAAAGATCATGTTCGACTGCGGTCCTGCAACAACTCACAAGCTGGTTCAGGCAGGACTCTGGCCGACTGACATCGATTACCTGGTGTTCACCCACCACCACTTCGACCACGACATCGACTACCCGTGTTTCTTACTAACGCGGTTTGACCAGTCTATCGGCAAAGAAAACAAGCTCCAGGTGTTCGGTCCGACCCTCACAGAAAAGATCACTGAAGGTGTCATCGGTGATGATGGCGTGTTCTCACACGACTGGCGCGCCCGCATCTACCACCCACTTTCTCAGAAGGTTTATATGAACCGAGGTGGTGTTCTGCCGCGACGTCCACCGCAGGTTGTTGCGAAGGATGTCGGAGTTGGCACGGTCCACACCGCCAAGAATTGGGAGATTACTTCTGCACCTGCCGAGCACGTTCAGCCTTACCTTGACTCACTTGCCTACCGGATCGAGACCAAGGGCGGAAAGTCAGTGGTATTCACTGGAGACACCCAGCCATGCCAGTCAATCGTCGACCTGGCGAAAGGCGCCGATGTAATGCTCTGCATGTGCTGGGACGATCAGGAATGCATGGACGAAGACGGTGAAGCTCCCGGTCAGTGCGGAACCACCGGTGCAGCTCGAATGGCTGAAGAAGCAGGAGTGAAGAAACTGATCCTCGTACACATGGGACCGCATATTTCTCAGCATGGTCCGTTGGAAAAGGGGCTCGGTGACATCCGAGAGGTTTATGGCGGACAGGTCATTTATGCCGAAGAGCTAATGGCGATCGACGTTTAGGACGAACGCTATCCAGAACCAACTGCTTCCTTCAGACTGAAGGCAAATCAGTGACTTCAGGTGAAGTGTCCGTAGAGTTGCGCTCTCACAGTCAACCACTTGAACCATAAGAACTGTTTCTGCTCGATCAGTACAGCCGCAGCTTTCGACACCAGGTTTTTCGAGACGAGGATTTCAACGCCTTTGTCTTTGACGCGCTGGTAGGCGGAAATGTTCGACTTACGAGCGTAGGTATCGACCGATACCGAGGCGTGACCACCTCAGCCCATGGCAGCGAGGTAATCGAGGGCGATCGGACGTTCTCGACCTTGAAGGTTTTCCCTTGCTGCGTCTGTGATTAGTAACTGCAATTCTTACCCGGGCTTGTTTCTTGAATGAATTTCAGATGGTCGGATGCGAACTGATCAAAGGGAGGTGCTGAGTTACCCAGCCAGTTCGCGCTTCATTTGTGCGAGTCCCATGGGTCCCAAACTTAGCGCGTGGTTGTGCCATGCTTTGAGGTCGAACTCTCCGCCAAGCTTCCTTTTCGCAGCTTCGCGAGCTTCGAGCCAGACCCGCTCACCAACTTTGTAGCTAATCGCCTGCCCTGGAATTCCAAGATATCGATCGACTTCAGAAGCGACAAAGTCTGCGGGGAAGTGAACCCGCTCTTTCATAAATTCCAGTGCGAGGTCGGCGTTCCAAACTTCGCCGGGATGAAATTCAGAGTGTGCGGGGATCTTCAACCCAAGGTGCATGCCGATGTCGACGATAACTCGGACGCTGCGCAAAGCCTGTGCGTCGAGCATCCCCATGTAGTAATCGGGGTTTTCGAGATATCCGAGCTCTCCCATGAGTCGCTCTGCGTAGAGTGCCCAGCCTTCCGAGTATCCGGATGTTCCTGCTAACAGTCGCTGATACCTGGACAACTCTTCGGTCATGGCGACGTTCGTACCAATCTGGAAATGGTGACCAGGGACTCCCTCGTGGTAGGCAATAGAAATTTCGCGCCATATCGGGAATTCGTTCTTACCGCCGGTCGGATACCAGGTGCGGCCGGGACGAGAAAAATCTTCTGATGGACCCGTGTAGTACATAGCTAAAGCCCCGCCGGGAGGAGCAATCAGAGCTTCGATGATCCTGACGGGCTCAGCGATATCGAAGTGGGTACCATCCATATCGGCAATCGTTTCGTCCTGCAGGTTCTGCATCCACTCTTTGAACTTGTCGTCTCCGACGATCATTCGAGCAGGATCTGACTCAAGTAGTTCCACTGCTTCGCGGATAGATGCACCGGGCTTGATTCTCTCCGCAGTTTTGGTCATTTCGGATCGCACCCAGGCAAGTTGTTCCCAACCCCAGTCATACGTCTCTTCGGGATCAATCGTTGCCCCGAGGTACCGTCGAGCAGAAAGCGCGTAACGCTCTCGTCCAACCCCATCCTCCGGTGTTGCGTCCTTCAGGTATTCATTGCGCAAGTACTCCGCCATGTTGGCGTAGGCACCTGACGCGGATTTCGCTCCCGCTTGCAGTCTTTTCAGAAGCCTAGGTTCAGCAATGTCGGAGTTCTCGAAAGCGTCAACGAGCGAATTAAAAAACGGTTGATTGCCACCCTGCCCTGACCATGTTTCACATTGCGTTGCACATCCGCTGGTTTGCCGAACCGATGAAACCAGTCCTTCCGTTCGCCCGACGTTCAGTGCTTCTCGGTATCCACTGAGTGACCCAGGGATCGCTTCGAGTCTCGAAGCAATGTTCTCCCACGCTTCCGAAGTGTCTTGCGGCATCAAATCGAACACCTGTCGGACGTTTTGGATCGGTGAGAACAGGACGTTAATGTCTCGCAGATGGTCACGCGCCTCGAACTGATTAACGCTCAACTCAGCCTCATCGAGAAACGTCTCTTTGCACATCCGTTCTCGATCATTTTCAGGCTCGGCCGATTTCATTGCCCGAATAGAAACTGAAAAATCATCGATGGCGGCTTTCGCTGCGTCAGGAGAGAAATCGTCGAGAATATCGTCGTAGCCCGGAACCCCGAGGTAAGTCGCCCCGATTGGGCCGTGTTTCGTTACTACATCGATGAAGCCGTCGGCGATTTCAGTTACTTTACCCATGATTATTCCTCGTATACCTTCCGGTAAAGAAATCCACCCAGCCGGAATTCACTTGCACTTCCATCGCTGCCAAGACTGAATTCCGCCAGTTCGCCTGCTCCCCGGTTCCCAACGACTCGGAATGAGTTTTCACTTGTTACCACAGGGTCAATTTGCAATCCGGCAGGTCCATGAAGTGTGTAGTCACCTTCCCTTGGTGCGCCCAGTTTCAGTTCACCTTCCTCATAAACAACATCGACATATGCCCCCGGTTCCACCCAGTATCGACCGATGTATTTTCGTGCAACGTCGTTAGTCACGGCTGTGAGATTCGTTTCACTTGATTCCTCAAGCGGTCCCAGTTCATTCAAGACGAGTTCGGAAATGTCTTCGGCAAGAACGTAAGGCGTTGGAGCCGGCCAAATGTTGGCGAGCACGATTGCTCCTGTTTGACCAGGAACATTGAATACGACGTTCGATGCGAAACCCTGGATACCCCCGCCGTGGTTGTGGAATACGTTCTCGCCCCTGCGAACCATGCGCCAGGCAAGAGCCTGTCCGAGGGTCCAGTCATCCGACAACTTGTAGGGTCGGTGCATCTCAGCGAGAGTTGTCGCCGCCAGTACTTTGCTTGGATGAGTTGCTCTACCTGATGTGAATTGAAAACTCATCCATTTTGCGAGATCTTCTACGTTTGAGTGCAATTGACCGGCCGCTGAAATACCTTTGAGCGATGCGTACGGGGCCTCGCGTAATTGATCTGACCCCGGTTCCGGGTGGCTGTAGCCAGTTGCTTTCAAGGCATTCTGATCGTCAGATTTCGGTTCGAAATATGTGTTCTTGAGACCCAGGGGACGAATGATCTCTTCTTCGACGTACTGCTCATAAGGAGTGTTGCTGACTATTTCGATGACCTGGCCCAACAACGCCACCGCGAGGTTCGAATACTTCCACTGGCTGTCCTGCGGAATAACGACATCGATGTCAGCAAGGTTGTTTAGCACATCCGTTGCATGAGGGAATGAAGGGGTATCCCAGTCGGTCAGCGGATGTTCAGTACGCAAACCGGAGTAGTGAGTCATCAATCGGCGTAGCGTCACACCTTCCAATGCCCCACCCAAAGCTGAGGCAATTGCGAAATCCGGCATGTGAACAAGCAACGGATCATCCAGTTCCAATTGCCCTAGATCACGAAGTTGGAGAATCGCTGTCGCAGTGAAAGTCTTTGTGATCGAAGCGACCCGTGAAACGGTTAAAGGTGTAGCGGGAGAATTTGCACCGAGTGATGTAGTCCCGAAACCGTAATGAGCTACTAACTCGTTTCCGCGAACGATCCCGATCGAAAGCCCCGGAATTTCATCCGTGTCCATCGATTGTTTAGCCAGAACATCAATTTGGTCTTCCACAGCGGCGGGTAGCTGGGTCGGGGTCAACGTTTCCTCCAAACACAAAAAACGGCACCGGAATTCCGGTGCCGTTAGATTACTTACTGGAGATTAGCTTGTCGTTGGATTCGACGAGGATCAGGCAGATTTTTGCTGCTGTTGCTGTTGTCGTGCCTTAATAAGCTGGTCAATGTGCTTGAAGACCTGCTAACGGTAGGTTTCCATTCGGTCTTCAAGTCCTCTGCGAGTAGACAATTTCACTCGCAGACTCTGCTTGACATCTTCAACGTCAACCATTGCCTTCTGGAAGTCGGTTTCAAGGTCATTGAGAGCCTGTCGCAGGCCCTTGTTGAACGTTTGAACGTCGGCGTTGGGATTCTGGCTAAGCAGATCGGCCTTGGCCTGTTCGAACTCAATTGTTATGCCTTCAGCATGACGCTTCTTATTCTCGATCAGGTCGGTCAGCTTGGCGTAATTTGCCTCAAGCGCATCGATGTCTTTTGTGACAGCCCGGTGTTCAGCAATACGTGGCTCGATCTTCACCATGATCTGGCTCAACTGATCAGCAACGAATGCCGAACGAGTTGGATTGCCGGTCTTGCCGAGATGCATCATCAATCCGTGAATCTTCGGATCGTCTGTCCAATGTGCCATTGAGTACCCTGTCTGAATTAAGAGTGGACTGAAAGCGCTGTTGGCGATCAGTTAGCTGATCTTCCTCTGTAACCTCCCTCACTGGAAACCGTGTAACTTCTAGTCCGACTAGGAGAATCGCCCTATTGATGTAATTGCGGGAATGTGCCCGCCAGTACGAAATTCACCTGAGAAGCCTCGAAAAAACATGAAAATCACTGACCTGACCATCGACGTAATTGAACGAACCGCACCGGCAGTACGTGTCCAAGATGAACGTACTGACCTTGGTGGGACCACAACCCAGGGCGTTCTCAGGATTTCGACCGATGAAGGGATTGAAGGTCATGCTTTCGTCGGGAGTCAGGGCGGCGACTCGACCCGGAGCATGAATTCCATAATCAAGCAGCTAAAACCACACGTGGTCGGCAGGGACACGTCAGATCGAGAGTGGCTTTGGAGCCAGTTGCCTGTGATTGCAGGACACGGCACCGTAATCGAACCAACTTGGGCACCTGTCGATGTAGCGATGTGGGACGTCGAGGGGAAGGAAGTCGGTAAGCCCATCCACAAACTGCTCGGGACGGCAAGAACTGAAGTCCCTGTTTACGCGACCTACCCTCCCCGGCACGATGACGTCGATGGCTTCGTAGGTGAAGCACTTCAGCTAAAAGACGAAGGCTTCACCGCTTACAAAATTCATCCCGGTCCGCTCGACTACCGCCAGGCTGCAATCATGGCGGGAAAGGTGCGGGAAGCTGTTGGTGACGACATGGTATTAATGCTCGACCGAAACCACGGTTATACATTCAGAGAAGCCTTGTACGTTGGCCACGCTCTGGACGCGAACAGCTACTTTTGGTTCGAAGATCCTATTTCGGTTCACGATGTTGATTCGATCAAGGAGTTGTCGAACCGGTTAGAAACTCCGCTAAACATGAGCGACACTGCGGGCTTTTTGCTCCACCAGGCGGCTCAATTTCTCCATGACGACAGGGTTCGTCTGATCCGTGGAACTGTTCGAAAAATGGGCATTACCGGACTCAAAAAGAAAATGTCGATGGTGGAAGGCTTCAACAAGTTCTGTGAAGTTGGACTTGCCGGCAACTCGGCCCTGAACGCAGCCAACTTACACATCATTGCTTCGTCGATGAACTGCACTTACTACGAGTACTGGCGACCTGAACAAGTTCACCAATGGGGAGTAACTCATCAACTCGAGCGAAACGCCAATGGAAATCTTGAAGTCCCGGACGGACCTGGCCTGGGAATCGAACTGGATGAAGATTGGATTGCCGCTCATAAAGTCGCAACCCTGTCCTGAACTCGACCCTCAGAACAGTTCATTCCATAGATTCGGCGAGTAATATTCCCGAATGGCCAGTGCCACAGACCAAAAACAAAAATCTGCTGTTCCTGAACTCGAAGGATTCGCTATCTCGCGTCCACCGTTACTTGGATACGGGTTGATCGCGTCGTCTGTAATCGTATCTGTGGCTTTGCTGATTTACTTCGGAGCGTGGGCAGCCACCGATCGAATAGAAAACAGAGCGTTGGCATCCGGCAACGTCTCTGAACTTCAGGACGGCGAATGGTGGGAAGACGGGCTGATCTTCGCCTGTCCTCTCCACTAGATTTTTGCAATGACCAACCCCGCCTACTGGCTCGACAGGAAATTCGGACTCAGAAATCACACAATTGCTCACTACGCGTGGGTAATCGTTGCCATTGCCGGTGTGGTTCAAATGGTCGGGGCTGCGATTCGTATGGCCTTCGGGGTCCTCGTTGACCCACTAGTCGAAACATTTGGATGGACACCAGGTTCGATAGGCATTGCCTATGCCTTGATGTCGATCGTCACTGCCCTCGCATCCCCGATCGCCGGTTACCTCGGCAACAGGTTCGGTGCACGAAAGACCATGGCGGTGGGAACTGCACTGTTCTTTATCGGCATGATGTGGACATCCCAAACGTCAGCTATCTGGGAGCTTTACGTTGCCTACGGAACAGTTTTCGGCATCGCTCAAGCTCTTCTTTTAGTGCCCGTTGTCCCGGCAGTTGCAGCATGGTTCAGAAGACACCTAGGACTTGGGACCGGGATCATGATGGTCTCGTGGAGCCTTGGGCCAGCGTTAGTCGTCCAGGTGCTAGCCGTTCTGTTCGAGACGGTTGGCTGGAGCAGCGCGTTCGTGATCGTCGGTGTAGTAGGCACAGGAATTTTGGCATTCGTGCTGATTTACTTCCGTAACACACCAGAGGACGCCAGCCGTATTGCGTATGGCACCCTCCCGAACGACAAACCCCTGGTGACCGAAGGCAATGTATTTGTTTCGACTCAAAAAGAGTTCCAACGGTTCGTCTACAAAACCAATGCGTTCTGGAACCTGATCAATATTCACTTTCTGGGATGCGTTGGTCACGCAGTCATCCTCGTTGGAATTATCCCAATGGCCATCAATAAAGGAGTGGGGCCACTCACGGCTGCCGGCGTCCTGACAACGATCTCGGTGATCAGTGTTTCGACGAGATTCATCACGCCAATCCTTTCCGACAAATTCTCGGCCAAGACAGTGATGTTCTTATCGTTCTTTGGTCAGGGCGTAGGCGTGTTCCTGTTGTTCACTGCCGATTCAGCTTTGGATTTCTACGTTTTCGCAATCCTCTGGTCGATTCCTTACGGCGGCGAAGGCACGGCTTTCCCTGTCGTAAATCGTCAGTATTACGGGCATTTTCCGATCGGTACTACGTACGGTTGGCAGCTGCTCGGAGCGGGACTCGGAATGGCGCTAGGCGGGGCAATTCCCGGACTAGTGTTCGACATAACAGGAACGTACGCATGGGCTGTCGGACTCTCTGCATCCTTCAGTCTTGCCGGTGCAGTAGGAATTGCTCTGCTTGAACCGACTCGACACCAATTGATACCGGCATGGCCTGAATTAGAACAGGACCCAGGATCACTCGGCGTTGTTGAGCCCGTTGAAGGTCGAAAGCTGTCTCCTGAGGCAGGTGACTGACCAATCTCGGTCAAGTCTGTGTAAGATGCCCGCGTCTAATAATTCTGCGATCTTTCGCTAATCTCGGCGGTGCTGTTATCGACTTCTATTCTGCGAAATCCATCAATGACAGTCTCGGAATAGTCCCCATAATCAACGCAGGTGGACCCAACACCAAACACAGCGGCTCTAGACCCAGAGAATCGGCACTTTCTGCGATGCAGGCAATGAGCGAGAGCTTTGTTCAGATTGATGAGCTGCTCATTGCAGCAGGAGAAGTTATTGCCGAACTTACCGGCAACGAAGCCGCAACAATTACATCAGGTGCTTCTGGTGGACTCGTAGTTCAGTCGGCCGCAGCAATGGCAAAAGATGACCCGGAGTTAATCCAGGCATTACCAATAACGGATGAATTGCCAAACGAACTCATCATCCAGAAGAGTCATCGCTTTATATACGACCATTTGTACCTCGCATCAGGAGCCCGGTTCGCAGAGGTCGGTTCTCCTGACGGATGTGACTTGCACCAGGTCGAACAGGCAATCACCGATAAAACAGTCGGGATCGTTCACCTTGAGTCTCCTTTTAAGAACCGGGGGAATGTCCCTTTAAGTCAACTTTCGAAACTCGCACATTCTTACGGTCTTCCAGTGTTGGTGGATGCCGCTTCGATGCTGCCTCCACGGGAAAATCTAACCAAGTTCACTTCGCAAGGAGCGGACCTTGTCAGTTTCTCAGGGGGTAAAGCAGTACGCGGCCCACAAAGTACAGGCTTCCTTGTCGGTGATCCAAAATGGATCGAGTACGCCCGCCTGAACAACGCCCCGAATCCTGGGGTGACGCGCGCACAGAAAGTGTCGAAAGAAGAAGTTGCCGGTTTGATGGCGGCGCTCGAAGAGTTCGTGTCGATGGATGAGAACCAAGAAACGACGAACTACCGTCGACAGATGAACTTCGTAGTCGATCAATTAGCGGAGGTTCCCGGAATATCGACTGAGGTAAGGCATGACTATGACCACTACATCCCACATGCTGTGATCGAGTTCAACAACGACTGGAGAGGGCCGGGGTATATCGAAGTTTGTGATCTATTGAAAGTCGAACAACCAAGGATTTACGCAGCCGCCGACCATCGAGATCCTCCGAGCCTAATGTGGATCGATCCTCTCAACCTGCAGGACGGTGAAGTTGAAATCGTCGCAGATAAGCTCCGGCGGGTACTTATCGAGCTTGCATCAGGCGACTAAACTCTGCCCGTCTATTCCACGGGACATCAAGCGCCGACATTAAGGAACGAATATTGGTACAGATCGCGGGTAAGCACGCCCTATTAAAAATGTTTGAAGCCGAGGGCGTGAACTACATGTTCGGTAACCCCGGCACAAGTGAAGCGCCAATGATGGCAGTGATGGATCAGTATCCGTCGATCGAATACGTGCTGGTTCTGCAAGAAGGTGTCGCTGTTGGTTTGGCTGAAGGTTATGCCCGCTCAACCGGCAAAGTCCCACTCGTCAGCCTTCACATCGACAATGGCATGTCGAACGGTCTTTCATTAATGATCGACCAGTTGTACGGCGGTACACCAATGGTTATGACTGCCGGAAACAAAGACATCCGAAAATTAGCTCCCGGTCGTTCAGACCTTGCAGACATGGCGCGCCCTTACGCCAAGTGGAGCACGGAGATCACCCATGCTGAACAGGTTCCTTCCGTAATTCGCCGCGCTTTCCAGGAAGCTCGGACAGCACCGACTGGTCCAACTTTCGTAGCAATGTCCGCAAACGCATTTGACGATGTGGCAGACGTCGACCTGATTCCTTCATCTGAAGTAAATATTTTGCCCTCGGCTGACCCAAGTTCTATTGAAAGTGCTTGCGAGCTCATTGCAACGGCAGAACGCCCCATCCTTATTGTGGGCGACCGGGTTGCTGACACAGGTGGTACTGACGCAGCAGTCAAAGTCGCTGAACTCGCTGGTATGCGAGCTTACGGTCACGGCTCTACCTCAGTGAACTTCCCTGCCAATCACCCGCTATGGCAAGGCAACTTGAACATGCGCACAGCGGAAGCAGTTGCCGCAGTCAAAGCGGCGGATGTTGTGCTGGCAGTTGGATGCCCGGTATTCGAAGATTTCTTCTACCAACCGGGTCAGTTCATCGCTGATGAATCTAAGTTAATTCACATAGATGTGAATTCGAACGCCATCGGTCGTTCAGAGCCGACTGATCTCGGCATTCTCGCTGCACCTGGAATAGCGCTGGGTCAGTTAGCGGAGGCATTGTCCTCTACTCTAAACGGGTCACAAGTTGAGGCCGCAGTTGTCCGCAGTCGAGAAGCGGCCGCTGAAAGTGGCGCTCGTATCGAAGCCTTCCGTGAACTGGCTGGATATTCTGCCAAAGGGCGTCCTATGTCACCGGCAATGATGGTCGACAAGTTGGCAAAAGCACTTCCTGAAAACTCCGCTGTTTTCAATGACTCCGTAAGCACTGGTGGATATCTATTCGACGCGCTGGCTCCATCGACTCCCGGAAACTACTACGGATGCAGGGGACAAGCGATTGGATGGGGAATGGGCGCAGTGATGGGTGTGAAACTCGGCCTGCCAGACCAACCTGCAATCGGTGTTATTGGCGACGGTAGTGCGATCATGACCATTCAAGCATTGTGGACTGCGGTGAACTCTGAGATTCCAGCAATTTTCGTGATCTGCAACAACGCATCTTACCGCGTGCTAAAAGTGAATATGAACCACTACCATCGGTTGAATTCGCTAGAGCAGCCCGATTCGTACTTTGCAATGGACTTCCCGCACCCAATTGACTTCGCAGCACAGGCAAACGCTTATGGCATGCATGGTGTACGAGTCGAAGACCCAGCCGATATCGATTCGGCGATAAACAATGCGATCGATTCAGGCAAACCAGCGGTTATCGATATGGTCATTGACGGTTCCTTGTAGGAATCCAGGTAGATTCTGAACTGAACCGCATACCTATGCGTATCCCGGCAACCCTATCGGGACATTCCACAATCAATTATTAATCAGGCTAAAGCGGGCCGTCGGACTAACATATCGAGTGGTACAGGTTTTTGGGGCAGATCAGACTACAACAGCATCTTCTAGCACCTAATTTTTTAAGTAAATGATTTCGGTCTCTCGATCAACAGTTGTCGAATGTTCAGCCGAATATTCATAACCTTCAGGGTGCGAGAACTGCTGGGCCAGTCTCTTTGCGGATTCGACTTCATTTGCCTCCGCAATGTTTTCGACGATGTGCCTAACGAGAAGCCCCTTCAGAGCTTTCGACCAGTGGCTGACCGTTTTCAACTGACCGTCAGACTTTCGCTCGAGGAATTTCGTTGTGAACCGGTGCTCGTAGCCGGTCGCGTATGGATCCCAGGCGGCACTATGCTCATTGGGTAACAGATCCCATAGGACTTGGCCCCTAACGCGACTTTTCAGCGAATCAGTGATCGGTTTTCGCCAGTGCAATGCCGACGCTTTGTTCGCGCGCAGCTTCGCCGACATTTTGAGCTTGTAAGCGGGTATTAAGTTACCCGGGGTTACAAGTCCGAAGAGCCCCGAGAAAATCACGACTGACTCGTCGAAAACATTCCGAGCCTCCGCCGACAACGATTCATACTCAATGGCGTCGTACATGACACCCGTGTAACGCTTTATCGCTTGCGTTGTGGCCGAGTCACTCACCGCGGAGTTTTCTTCCATCGCCTGTTCAAGCGCCTTTCCTTTGACACCCAACAAACGTCCGGCAACTCGAGGTTTCGAACCGAGCTTCGTCACGGCACCAACAAACAGCTCTCGCTGCTTTTCAAGATCTGGGAATGACAGAGACGAAAGATCGAGTGGCGAGCCATTTCCACCTGAAGACTTACCTTCGGACGGTGGCAGCAGAATCGTGGCGGTCAAAAAACTCTTTTCCTTTTATCTTTCGTTTGAATCGGTCTAATCGAATGAGATCATTATCTTGCAGCTATCAGGGTCGGTTTTTTTGGCAAACTCAGGCGGTAGCGCACTTTGCGACTGGGCGCGTGAACAAGCTCGCTAGCGGGATTAAGTCGCTGTTTGCGGGTTTCCAACCAAGGTGTCGGCATTATCCGCTATGTCGTCGAACGAAGAGTAAGTAGTCGACCAGAGCCTGGCGTACAGACCATCAGATGCGAGCAGCTCGTCATGCGTGCCTTTCTCAATGATTTGACCGGCTTCCACGACAACGATTTGATCGGCATTCCTAATTGTCGAAAGTCGGTGAGCAATAACCATCGCTGTTCGATTGGCTAGCAACCGCTGCAGCGCCTCCTGAACTACTTGCTCGGTATAGCTGTCGATATTCGCCGTTGCCTCGTCAAGCACGAGAATCTTAGGATCAGCGACCAAAGCCCGCGCGAAGCTCAACAACTGTCGCTGCCCTACCGAAAGGTTCGAACCACGTTGTTCAAGAACGGTTTCATATCCTTCCGGTAGTTCGGAAATGAACTCATGAGCACCGATCACCTTGCACGCGTTTACCGCATCTTCTTCGGTTGCACCGGGCGTGTTGTACAGAACATTCTCAAGGATCGATTTCGAGAACAGGAACGGCTCTTGAAGCACCATCCCCATAACTCGACCGATTGATTCCTGGGTGACATCGCGAATGTCGGTTCCGTCGATCAATACGGCACCTTCCTGCACGTCGTAAAAGCGGTGGGCAAGAGCTGTAAGACTGGTCTTTCCTGAACCGGTCGGACCTACGATTGCGACAGTTTGACCCGGCTCAATTTCAAGGTTGATATCTCGAAGCACCGGGCGCTCAGGATCATACCCAAACGTCACGTTCTTGAATTCAATTCGGCCGTCTATGTCTCCAATCGGTTTGGCGTCCGGCTTGTCTTTGATCTCAACCGGGATGTCGAGAAGTTCAAAAATTCGATGACCCGAAGCAACAGCGCGCTGCAGAGCCGCATAGTGCATCGTCAGGGTTCGGATCGGCTCGAAGAACCTTTGCACGTAGAGCAAGAAGGCGATCATCACACCGACTTCGAGGGTGCCGTCAAAAACCCTTGCTCCACCCATCACGATAACGACCGCAAGCGCGATGCCGGTCAACAACTCCACCGATGGCATCAGAATTCCGCCAAGTCGAGCCGCTCTGACAGCAGACCAAAAGAACGTCACAACTTTGCCGTTCATAACTCCGTGGTTTTCAGGCTGTCGGTTCATCGCCTGAACAACGCGAATCCCTGACACGTTTTGGTCGAGATACACGCCAACAATCGAAGAGTTGCGACGCATCACAAGGAACGCTCTGCGCGCGAACGGTTGCCATACGAACCGGATGATCAACAGGAGTGGCATTGTAGCCAGTGCGATCAACCCAAGCTGGAAGTCGAGAATCAACATAATCACGATGATGCCGACGAGAGTCAGCACGTCGCCAATGACTTCAATTGAAGATTCGAGCATTTCTTGAAGCGCACCGACGTCACCGAACATCCGCGCCATTAACGAGCCAATGGGAGTTTTGTCTGAGAACGACAACGCCAATCGTTGCAACTGCAAAAACATATCGGCGCGTATGTCATACAAAACTTCGAGTGCCGCTTCAGAAATCAATACCCGTTGGAAATACATCGAAACCCAGTACAGGACCGCGTTGGCGAGCATTGCGACACCAATTATCGCGAGCAGTTCAGTGTCACCAGTCGTAATCGCACTATCGATTCCAATCTTCACCATCAGCGGGGTAGCAAGATTTGCGAGGGTGAAACCGATTACCGCGATCAGTGCAATCAGCATTTTGCGACTGTGCGGACGTGAGTAGTAGAAGAAGCGCTTGAAAACAGTCGAGTCGAGCTGACTGAACATCTCCTCGTCAGACTCATGAAGCTGCTTGTGCTCTTCCTCTACGTTGGCGGGTCGACTCCGTGAGTGTTCGCGAGTGTTACCTTCGCCTGAAACGGTCGACATTATTCGCTCAAACCCAGGCTTTCTTTTTGTTGCAGTTCCCACAACGCTTTGTACTGAGTATCGCTAGCCAGTAATTCGTCGTGAGAACCACGCTCCACGACCGATCCGCGCTCGAGAACCAGTATTTCGTCGGAGCGTTGGAGTGAGCTGAGACGGTGCGCAATCGTTATCACGGTGTGGTCGCCAGGCATTTGGTCAAGTGCGACTCGAATCCGTGCATCAGTGCCGGCGTCGACGCTTGAAGTCGAGTCGTCGAAGATTAAAATCTTCGGGTTTCTAAGAAGCGTTCTTGCAATCGCAACTCGCTGACGTTGCCCGCCAGACAGACCAACTCCACGTTCACCAATAATCGTCTCGTAGCTTTCTGGCAGGTTTGAAATGAAATCGTGAATTTGAGCGACCTTTGCGGCTTCGATCACGGATTCGTCATCGGCGTACGGGTCGCCGTAGCGAATGTTGTCTTTAATCGAACCGTCGAAAAGGAACGGGTCTTGCTCAACAAGCCCTACCGCTCTGCGTGCTGATTCTACGGTAACTGAATCAACTGGCGTTCCATCAATGGTTACTTCGCCGCTGTCCGGATCATAGAAACGTGGAACGAGATTGGCGATCGAAGATTTTCCGCTGCCCGGTGGACCAACTATTCCGATTGAATGGGTTGGGGTTGCCTCGAAAGACACGTCCTTCAACGCGGGAGCACCCTGAAAACCAAACGTCACGTTGTCGAAGCGAACTACTCCGTCGGTTACCTCGAGTGGTTGAGCGTTTGCATCGTCGGCAATTTTGGAAGGCAGATCTAGCACTTCGAAAATCCGACCACCTGCTGATGTCGCTCGGGCGGTCGAATTCACGATCATCATCATCATTCGCACCGGGAATCGAAGGAGTGCGAGAAATGCAAAGAACTGCGTCAGTTCACCAACGGTCATGTGACCGTCGATCACTTTCATCCCACCCAGCCACAGTAGCGCTGCCCACGCGATCAGGAATGCGAACGAAATTGATCCGCCACCCTTCGCATGTTGCCGCGCAGCTTCAAGCCGGAGTCCGACCACCTCGCGAGCGGTTACATCGAACTTGTCTTCTTCAAATTTTTGTGCCGAGAACGCCCTGACAACTCGAACCCCCGCAAGATTCTCTTGCATCGTGGTGGTCAGATCACCGAGTGCATCCTGAATTTGTCGCCATGTTTTCCTTAGTTGGAGTCGCAAGCGAGCGCTACGGAATATGAGGAACGGCACAAATCCAAGACTTATAAGTGCTAGTTGCCAGTCGATCATGACCATAAAGACAGCGGCAGCGATCACCATTACAGCGACTCGGAAGGTCTGGACCAGACCGGTCTGAACAAACATCCGTACACCTTCAATGTCGGACAACCCGCGTGACATCAACTGCCCGGTGTGTACTGAGTCGTAAAAACTGAAACTCTGTGCCTGCAGTTGATCGAAGTAGATCATTCGCAGACGGTTTGAAACTCGTTGGCTCAACGTGTCGCCGAGGAACATTTGGATAAATCCGAATATTCCTCTTGAGAATCCGAAGATCACTACGAATATCGCGGTTCGCCAGAGAAGGTCTTCAATTTCACCGCGGGTGAAGTCGCCTTCCTGGATCAACGTAAATGCCTGATCGACTCCCTCACCGAGTAGTCGAGGGATAATCAGGAAAATGATGGCGGAAAATACTGCGGCCAGTGCAGCACCTGCGAAGTGCCACTTGAACTGGAGCGTAATTAAGGTGATTCGCCAGACAACCCCGGCACCCGTTGGACCTATGTCAGTAATTCGGGTGCGGGTACTTCGTCGGTTCCTGCGCTCGCGAATTTTTTCTGACGGTACGGTCTGGGTCATGCCTGATAAGGGCTGCCTTTCTCTATTGGCCAGAAAGTGCGAATAGCGCAGGAACTAATGGCCAATTTTCGGGTTCCGGCGCAAGTGTACTCCTATGGATACGAGGAAGGTCTTCGACGCGACCGTCGCGAAGTTTCCCGAACGAAACACCGGTATAGAGTTCAATTTGTGCACTGGGAAACCGAATAAAACTGTTGCTCAGTGAAGTCCGAATGTACGTAAATCTCACGTGCTTTCGCGTGAACGACTGAGTCGGTGCGCTTATCATCGCCCTCATTCAATCCAGCCGTCGGAGAAATATTTTGAGATTCGCACTACTCGGCATTTCGCACGAAACAAACACCTTTTCGATCGTGCCAGCAACTTACGAAGCATTCGAAGAGCGAATCATCGAACGCGGACAGCAAATCCTCGATCGGTTCGCAACTTCCGAGTACACAATTGCCGGGTACGTCGAAGCTGCCGCGGAGCTTGATTTTGAAATCGTGCCCCTGATGTACGCCCGCACAGGTCCCATAGGAACGATCACGAAGGACGCCTACGACCGGCTTTCCTCTGAAATGTTCTGGATGTTGCGAGACCACGGTCCGTGGGACGCAGTGCTAATTGCAAATCACGGGGCTGCCGTGTCTGAGGAATTCCCTGACATGGACGGGGAGTTCACCCGCGCTGTGCGAGAAATAGTTGGACCAGAAATTCCGGTAGGTATCACCTTCGACATGCACGCCAATGTGTCGAAAGCAACGGTCGCCAACACAGACGTTTGTATCGTTTGGAGGACCTGCCCGCACCTCGATGCCAAGCTCCGAGGCAAGAAAACCGCAGAGCTGATTTATCAAACAGCTAAAGGTGAAATTAAGCCGACCCAGTTCATCGAAATGCCCCCGATGCTTGTGAACATCGTCAAGCAATTCACTGGTCAGGAACCTATGAAGGGACTTGTCGACGATTGTGTTGCTTCTAACGAAATAGATGGGGTGCTCGACACCTCGATCGCCGAGGGCTACCCGTACGCCGACGTTGATGAAATGGGGATGTCCTGGATCGCCATTACAGACAACGATCCTGATCTTGCCGAGTCGGTGGCAAAGGGCATGGCTGAACGAGCCTGGCCGAAGCGCGCCGATCTAAACAAACCGGTGTCTACGATTCGCGGAGCTCTGGAATCCGCTCTTGAAATCTATAGAGGACCAAAACCTGAAGGTGCCGAAAACTTTGTTCCCACTGACGGTTCTGCCCTCCCTGAAATGGAGAAATCCGAGCACTCACATTTGGGTCCCGTGGTTCTCATGGACGTTGGTGACAACATTGGCGGGGGGTCGTCTGCCGACTCGACGCACATCCTGAAGGTAGCCGTGGAGATGGAGATCGATGGATATCTTCAAAGTCTTTACGACCCAGAGTCTGTCGAGGCGTGTGTAAAAGCCGGCGTTGGCGCAGAAATTTCGCTTGATGTTGGTGGCAAGACCGACGACATGCACGGTGAGCCGATTCGGGTGGTCGGTGTGGTCAACAAGATCGACGACGGACCGTACGAAGAAACCCGACCCACTCACGGTGGGGGTCGCTTTTACGACGATGGCAAGCGCGTTCGGTTCGACACAGTCGACGGCAAGACTTTGCTTCTTACTTCAAATCGATCTGGCAATACAGCCCGGGCGCAAATGTACTCAATGGGAGTTCGTCCCGAGGACTACAAGATAGTGGTCGCCAAGGGAGTCAGCTCACCTCGACCTGCATACCAGCCGATCGCCTCTGAAATCATCCTGGTCAACACACCTGGAGTAACAACCGCCGACCTGGAAACTTTCGAGTACCACCGTCGTCGCATCCCTCTTTACCCTTTCGAGGAACCGGTGTACCCGGAAGAGGGGTAGCAATCGAAACTCATTCGATTTCGTTCAGTTGAGGCAATGGTGTCAGGACTGATATCTGTCCTGAGCCTGTCGAAGGAAACCGTACAATACCCGGCTCCATGTAGCGCCCCACAGCGGAGCGTCATCCGCGACCAAGGACGAATGTCCGCCCGGAGCCAACGATAGAAAGTACGGCGACAAGTTCTGATCTTCCATTTTACCAGTGAAATGACTCTCGGATTCCAGAAATTCGAAGTGCGACGAATACATTCCCTTGAACGATTCGAGCTCGACGTCCAGGGTTTAGCTACACTTTGGCGAACGGTAAATTCTTTCGATTCGGAAGGCTCTGTGTCCTACGTTAAACGACATGCTTCGTGGATCAAACAGACACGCTCATTGCGTCGACGGTGCAAACGGATCGCTTAACCAGGCGCTCGAGCGCGGAATCGATCCATCTGCATTGGGTCCATTCAAGGAAGGTCGCTATTTTCAATGGCTGAGCAGAGTGAGGTAGGACTGGACAACGCACCGGTAGCGAGCAGGTTGTCAACCCTTGATAGATTCCTGCCACTGTGGATTGTTCTCGCTATGGCAATCGGTGTGTTGCTGGGCAAAGCTGTACCGGACCTGAAGCATGATCTTGAACGAATCCGGTTTACTGACGTCTCACTTCCAGTCGGCATCGGGTTGATCTGGATGATGTACCCGATCCTCGCGAAGGTCAGATACGGCCGTATGGTCCGGTTTACCGCACAGCCCAGGATGATGTCTCTGTCTTTATTCCTGAACTGGGTGGTTGGTCCGCTTCTCATGTTCGGGCTGGCATGGGTGATGCTTCCCGACCATCCGGAATTTCGGAACGGTCTCATCATGGTCGGTCTCGCCCGCTGCATTGCCATGGTTCTGATCTGGAACATGCTCGCAAAGGGAAACCAGGAATTAGCCGCGCTCTTGGTCGCACTCAACTCGATATTCCAGATTTTCTTCTACTCAATGCTCGGCTATTTCTTCCTCACCGTGCTACCCGGATTGCTAGGAGAGGACACGGAATCTATCAACATCTCGATGTGGCAAATAGCCAGGAACGTTCTACTGTTCCTGGGATTCCCGTTTGTTCTCGCGGTGATCACGCGGTATTTGCTGGAACGAAGAAAAGGCAGGGAATGGTTCGAGGGGCGAGTAGTACCGCATCTCGGACCGTTCGCCCTAGCCGGGCTTCTCTACACCATCGTGATCATGTTCATCAGTCAGGGCGACCGAATCGTCGATTCCCCTGGCGATGTAGCGAGAGTTGCGGCACCACTCGTAGCGTACTTCATCCTGATGTTTACCCTTGCGTTCTTACTGTCGAAGCGTGTCGGACTCAGCTATGAAAACACCACTGCGGTTTCTTTCACAGCAGCTGGGAACAACTTCGAACTGGCAATCGCCGTTGCTGTCGGAGTCTTCGGGATAAGTTCCAGCGAGGCCTTCGCAACCGTCATTGGTCCTCTGATCGAAGTCCCAGTTCTCGTCGGGATTGTTTACCTGTCACTATGGTTGGGTCGGTTGCTATTCGGTTTGACGTCCAATAGCCGTTCGCCATCAAAGCCCGAGAGCAAGTAGTTCTGAGACCTGACAGAACTCAGTGGGCGGGGCGAAATAGCATCACTTCTTAGTTGCTGAGAGAGGGGAAGGCGGAAGGTAGTTTGAGTGCCCTCAGGGTTGGGGTGGGCTGCTCCGCAATGTCCGGGTTGGTCGGTGCATCGGATGCCACGGTCGAAACCTACACCCGGACCGACGAGGGCGTACGGCCAGCCGACTCATTCGCCTCAACAGCAACTCCCAGATAGACTCCATCTTTCGCAAAAACTGCCGAAGTAGGAGTGTCCGAATCGATGAGCGCAACAGGATCTAACAACGGAGTCCATGCGGCGACGCTGGGTTCGCCGAAGGCTGTATCAATGCGGGTGGTCCCTGTGGCTGGACAGGACAGCATGTTGCTCAACCTGAGCGGTGCCCACGGTCCTTACTTCACTCGCAACGTTGTCATTATCGAAGATGAGACCGGGAACGTCGGCGTTGGCGAAGTCCCTGGCGGAGAACAGATCAAGGACACGCTTGAGGAGTGTGCCGCCGTTGTCGTTGGCAGCCAGATTGGCTCTTACCGAGGCACTCTTAACGCTATACGCGATCGCTATGCGCACCTTGATTCGGGGGGGCGGGGCGCTCAGACCTTTGACCTTCGAACGACGGTTCACGTCATCACGGCCATCGAGGCGGCGTTGCTCGATTTGCTAGGCAAGTACCTCGGTCTCAGCGTTGCCGAACTACTTGGCGAGGGCAAGCAGCGGGATGCAGTCGACGCGCTTGGCTACCTGTTCTTCGTCGGAGACCGCAACAAGACAGACCTCGATTACAGATCGGAAGCCGACGCTGGCAACAGTTGGTTCAGGCTTCGGAACGAAGAAGCGTTGACGCCAGAATCGATCGTGAGGTTGGCGGAGGCGGCACAGGAACGCTACGGCTTCTATGACTTCAAGCTGAAAGGCGGCGCGCTAACAGGAGAAGAGGAGATCGAGGCAGTGACTGCGCTGGCAGAGCGCTTTCCGGAGGCTCGGGTTACCATCGATCCTAACGGAGCGTGGTTGCTAGATGACGCCGTGAGGCTCTGCAAAGGCAAGGGCGATGTGCTGGCCTATGCCGAAGACCCGTGCGGCGCCGAAGGCAGGTTTTCCGGGCGCGAGGTAATGTCCGAATTCCGCCGTGCGACGGGTCTTCCCACAGCAACGAACATGATCGCTACTGACTGGCGGGAGATGGGCCACACGGTCATGCTGCAGTCAGTTGACATTCCGCTTGCAGATCCCCACTTCTGGACGATGCAAGGTTCTGTTCGAGTTGCGCAGATGTGTCACGACTGGGGTCTCACCTGGGGATCACACTCAAACAATCACTTCGACATTTCACTTGCGATGTTCACACATGTTGCCGCGGCGGCACCTGGCGATATCACCGCAATCGATACGCACTGGATATGGCAGGACGGTCAGGCACTGACGAAAGATCCATTGAGGATTGAGGGCGGGCAGATCAAGGTACCGACAAGACCAGGGCTAGGCATCGAGTTGGACGTGGACGCTGTCGAGCGTGCGCATCAGCTCTATCTTGATCATGGTCTGGGCGCACGAGACGATGCTACCGCAATGCAATTCCTAATCCCGGGTTGGGAGTTCGACAACAAGCGGCCTGCACTGGTGAGGTAGCAGGGTGAGTCTCCCAAGCTCCACCAAACTGGTGACAAACTGAACATCGGGAGGGGATTACCCCCTCCCGATGTTCTTTACTCCTCCATAAAATCTGGTAAGGCTTTAGCACCTAGCGGATTCTGCTGCTGTCTCCAACTGCGTTAGAGGCGGGGCAGGTCAAACACATATCCCGACAAACATAAAACGCTTGATATCTACATTATGAAAATCAAAAAAATTAAGTTTATGGACACATCATTTCGCGATGGTTTTCAATCGTGTTTTGGTGCGAGGGTCAAAACCCAAGACTTCTTGCCGGTATTAGAGGCTGCAGTCTATGCGGGGAATGAAAATTTTGAGATAGGTGGAGGCGCTCGATTTCAAAGTCTCTATTTTTATTGTCAAGAAGACGCATTCGACATGATGGATGCCGCAAGAAGTGTTGTTGGCCCTGACATTAATCTTCAAACACTGTCTCGCGGCGCCAACGTTGTTGGGTTAGCGTCGCAATCAAGAGACATTGTTGATTTGCATGCAAAATTGTTCAAGAAACATGGCATAACGACCATCCGAAATTTTGATGCGCTGATGGACATAAGAAATCTGGCTTATTCGGGCGAGTGTATTACTAATGCGGGTTTAAAGCATCAAGTAGTAATTGCACTGATGGGATTACCACCGGGGTTGAGCGAATCATATTGCCACACTCCAGAATTTTATACGGAGAAGTTGAAGGAAATTCTGAAGGCTGAGATACCTTATGACAGCGTTGCCTATAAAGATGCTTCCGGCACGACACCACCAGCGATAGTGTACGAAACCATAAAAAATGCGAGGGAATTGTTACCTGAAGGAACAGTAATTCAGTTTCATACTCACGACACTGCGGGAATGGGAGTTGCTGCGAATTATGCAGCGATTCAGGCAGGAGCTGACATTATCGACCTGGCAATGTCACCGGTCAGTGGAGGTACGTCGCAGGTAGATATTCTTACTATGTGGCACCGATTGAGGAATACGGAATTCACTATAGATATTGAGCCGGAAAAAATTCTAGATGTAGAAAAAATGTTTGCGGATCATCTGGATAAGTACTACATGCCCCCAGAAGCAAATAGTGTCAATCCAGTAATACCATTTTCTCCTATGCCTGGTGGAGCTTTGACAGCAAATACACAAATGATGCGGGACAATAATTCACTTGATTTGTTCCCCAAGGTAATTGAGAACATGCGAGAAGTTGTTGCAAAAGGCGGATTTGGGACATCAGTTACTCCTGTATCTCAGTTTTACTTCCAACAGGCTTTTGCCAACACAGTGCAAGAAAAATGGTCAACAATTACGCCGGATTACGGAAAGATGTTGCTCGGGTATTTTGGCAAAACGCCAGATGAGCCCGATCCGGAGATCAAAAGAATTGCTTCTAGCCAGCTAAATCTTGAACCCACAAGTGAAGATGTGCATGAGATTAACGACCGTAACCCAAAGCTAGGAGTTGATTACAACAAAAAACTGTTGGAAGAGGAGGGTTTAGAAACTACAGAGGAAAATGTTTTTATTTCTGCAACATGTGGACCACAGGGGATTGCATTTCTGAAGGGTGAAGGAAAATCTGGCATTAGGTACAAGGAAGATGTGAAACCCGTCTCCGATGATGCTACCTCTGCCACCTCTAGTTCTTACAAATTACGAGTCAATGGCGAGTTATTTGATATTACTGTTCATTCAAAGTAGGTAGAACTAGAGGGTTCTGTCAGAACCAATAAAGAAAGCCTGATCAAACGATCAGGCTTTCTTGTCATCAAAGTATTTGGTCGGGGCGGCAGGGATCGAACCTGCGACCCTCCGCTCCCAAAGCGGATGCGCTACCGCTGCGCCACGCCCCGACCGACAAATAGCTGCTGATCTTGCCAGCAGGTTCGGCTTGAGTGCATCTGGTGTGCCCGTCTAAAGCCGATAAATCGCCACTCACGATTTCCGGTTTTTGGGTCGGACCGAAAATCAGCAACTGGACTATTGTAGAACCGTTAACGCGTAATCACATAGCCCAATCCGGTCAATTTACGAAAGTTCCCCAAAATTCATCTAAATCGCCGCTCTCAATCTCAAATTGCCGGTAAGTAAGCGAACGCTGACCAAAAGTTAAATTTTTAGACTATTGCGGAAAACCCCCAAAATATTGGAGTTCAACTTATTGAGATTTGGGGAGCCAAGCGCGAAGTTTGAATTAAGCGCCATTGACGCTAAATCAATATTCTCATTGATCAGTTCTCTTCTCGCAGGAAGATTCTGACCCTGCGAAAAGGATCCCGAGACGGCAACCCTAAAACTAATCCACAGAAACAGCGCGACCGGAACATCCGGTCAAGCTGGCGCACAGAAGCGTCCGGTCAGACATATTCGACGCGGTCATCCGCTCGGAGTGCTGCGCAACAGCCAGTACCGACGCTACTGGGGTGCAGGATTCGCCACCTTCACCGGATTCAACATGCAAATGCTGATCCGCGGCTGGTTGATGTACGACCTCACTTCATCGCCTTTCATGGTGACGATGGTCACCGCAGCAATGATGATGCCGATGCTGTTCCTATCCTTAGTTGGTGGAGCGCTGGCAGACAGGGTTGACCGCAAGCTAATAACGATTGCTTCCGATATTACTTTGCTTGGTTCGTTCATTGCACTCTTTGTGATTTCTGCCGCCGGAATTCTCGAGCCGTGGCATATCCTCGCAGTGTCGGTAGTGAACGGGATTGCCTTCTCACTGGCTGTTTCGGCTCGGCAGGCACTGATTTCTGGACTCGTTCACCGCGAGCAAATGCGCACAGCAGTTGGTCTGTCTGCAACCACCTACAACTCAGCACAAATCTTTGGTCCTGCAGTTGGTGGAGTTCTACTTCCGATATTTGGAGCAACAACTGCTCTGGGAGTCAGCGCGGTTATCGTTCTCCCTGCCCTGTTCCTGTATACCTCGCTTCGGCCGCAGGAACATCACAGTGCCAACGACGCCAGAGGCTCGATTGTTGAGAACGTGAAAGCTGGACTGACGTACGCATACCAAATCACGACATTGCGATTCTTATTGCTTGGTGCAATGGTGATGATCCTCACGGTGGGACCCTTCCAGTCGCTGATGCCTGTGTTCGCTGAAGATGTTTTGGACGTTGGCGCAGGTGGACTCGGAGTCTTGATGCTGTCCGCTGGAATTGGCGCGTTGACAGGATCCATAGCTGTAGTTGCGATCGGTGAACGTATCCCTCACGAAAAACTCGAGCTCGTGTTTGGTGTTTCGGCAGCGGCAATGCTGGCAGCGTTCGCACTGTCCCCCTGGTACGCGCTTTCGATCGTACTCGTGGGAATCACTGCCTTCTGTGTCACAAGTTTCATGGTTGTAAACATGACTGTGACTCAGATCTCGTGCCCCGACTACATTCGTGGTCGAGTGGTTAGCGTTCGATTCCTCGTAATTGGACTAATGCCATTCGGTGCACTCTCAGTGGGTGCTCTTGCCGAGACGTTCGGTGCGACGAACGCGGTGACGATCGTTGCTGCTGTCGGAGCAGTTGGATTCGTACTGGTGCAACTGGCATCAAGGCTTTTCGCAGGCGGTCATTCGGCCGACTCGACCGAGACCGCTCCCCAAGCCGACTAATCTCAGTCACACTCTGAGGGTTTTCGTCACTCCGGTGGCGCGCTACCATCGTTCCCTTACAAACCAGGGAGCCGACACCGCGCATGAAAATCACCTCTGTCCAAGCCGTTTACCCGAGTTATCAACACACTCCTGCTTCCTGGCGTACCCACCTGTGGCAAATCGTTGTTCGAGTCGAAACTTCGACCGGGCAAACAGGCTGGGGATTCGGTGGAGGTGGAAAAGCCGCGGTTGAGATAGTAAATGGGCATTTTTCTGACTTACTCGAAGGTCGAGAAATCAATTCCGTATCGGATATAGAGTCGACATGGGATCACCTGTACTACGAGTCCCTGCCTTACGGGCGTAAAGGCATCGCGATCATGGCATTGAGCGGCGTCGATCTTGCTCTATACGACGCCCTGGGCAAAGCTGAAAACAAACCCGTGGTCGATTTGCTGGGTCGGACTAAAGGCGGTCCAATCCGTTGCTATGCGACGGGCCCCGATACCGACTGGTATTCGGAGCTCGGTTTCACCGCTCAGAAAATGCCCCATCGCTGGACTAGAAATGAATCAGCTGAGACAGCGGTATCGGTGGCAGAGAAGGCTCGTTCAACGTTCGGTCCTCAAGCTGAAGTCATGTTCGATGTCTATATGTCGTGGGATTCCGATATCACGCTTCGCATGAACGATGCACTCTCTCATCTCAATATCCACTGGTTCGAAGACGTCCTTACTCCCGATGATTTCGATGAGTTGGGCAAGCTGCGCCCCAAGATTCAACCGGTGAATCTTGCCGGAGGAGAACACGAGTTCACTCGATTCGGATTCGCCGATATAGCTAGAGCAAACTCGTTCGACATTTGGCAGCCAGACATTACTTGGTGCGGAGGCATAACCGAGGGTCGGCGAATCATTGATTTGGGAATCGAAAACGGGGCTCAAATCGTCCCACACCGTGGAGGAGAACCGTGGGGACTCCACCTCGTTGCTGCTTCTGAATGTGAGGACTTCGCAGAGCTGGTTATGGGTGTTCGTAACGCCGAGAAAGACGACTTGTGGGTCGGTGCGCCACAACCCGTAGATGGTCACATTGAAATCGGAGAAGCGCCAGGTTTCGGTGTAGAACCAAACGAGGCGCTTCTCTAGTGATTCGAGCAGTCATTTTCGACCTGTTCGGCACTCTGATCGCAAATTACGGTCGAGAGCACTATCTCGAAGTCATCGAGAATATGGGACGCGCAGTTGACGCTCCGCCCGACGCATTCCGGGACCTGTGGCGAAAACATTACGTTGACCGATTGACCGGTGTTCACAAAACCGAATCAGACAATATTAGCTGGGTTTGTGATCAACTCGGAGTTCACCCTAATGACGCACAGGTAGCGGCATCGAACGAGATCTATCTCGAATTCGCACGACCATTTCTAATGAATGCTCGTGACTCTTCGAAGGACGTGTTACGTGAAATTCAGACTGCGGCAATCAAAACGGGCCTAATCTCTGACTGCGGTCCGTGGGTGCCTGACAACTGGGCGAGCTCACCCTTCGCTGGCTTGATCGACTTCCCCGTGTATTCCAGTCGATGCGGAGCCAAAAAGCCCGAAAATCCTTGTATGAGGAAGCTGCTGCCGGGCTGGGCGTACAACCTGAAGATTGTCTCTACGTCGCCGACGGAAACGGTGAGGAATTACCCGCGGCAAAAACTATTGGCATGGGAGCCGTGAAAATCACACCGTGGAACGCGCCGGGAGCAACTCCCGACGCTCGTTTCACACAATGGACAGGAACAGCAATCGACAACTTGATTGAACCGTTGCCGATCGTCCTTCCCAACTGACCATTACTTCAAGGCGTTTGCGATGTCTTCACATGCTTGCATGTAGATCGTTGCATCTACGTTGATTGACAGGTACTGCACACCAAGGTCGATCAGCCACTTACCCATCTCAACGTCTTTGGCGTATGAACCAATCACCCTGCCCTGCGCTCGAGCCTTCGAAGCGGCTTCTTTCAGAGCATCTTCGACAATCTTCGACCGCACATCGCCCGGAACGCCCAGCGACTGCGATATGTCGTATGGACCCAGGAACAAGACATCAATTCCGTCTACGGTCATGATCTCTTCGAGGTTATTTAGACCTTTCTGACCTTCAATGTGAACAACGGTCATAGTCTCGTCGTTCTGTCGTTCAGGGTGCCCCGCCGCTTCGTCTTTGTAGTAATTCCCTGCCCGAGTGAACACAGACACGCCCCGCTCTCCCAGTGGGGCGTACTTGGTGGCGTGAACCACTTTCTCTGCGTCAGACTTCTGGTTGATCTGAGGGACTTGGACTCCGTCAGCACCAATATCCAGCGCTCGTAGGATTGGCCATTCTTCGTTGCGACCAACGCGAATAATCGGGGCAACGCCGCTTCCTTGAGCAGCGACTACCAGGTCGGTGACCTTTTCCATTGACAGTGGGCCGTGCTCGGTGTCGAGGATGCAGAAATCCATGCCTGCGTACCCAAGCGCATCGACCATCGTTACCGACGGCACGATAACGAATGGCCCAACAACCGTTTCGCCTGCCTGGAGTTTCTTTTTCAGTTCACCGCGAATTGTTTCTCGCATCAGTCACCTGCTGGTATCTACCGGGTTTGATTTATATCCGCAGGAATTTTAGCGAGCGAATTCGATGTTCGCGACAAATTCGATCCGTGAATCAGGCGATGATTACGGGGACCAACATTTCATCAGGGGTCAATCCCCCGTGTTGTGACCTAAGCTCGAATCCCGCACGCGATGGCCCGTCTCTAAAGCTAAAGCCCCATGAACCTTTTGAGATTGCCATGAATTGACCTAGTCGACCTGACGTGACATCGGACAGTGAGTCGGGACCAAGTAGCTTCTGTTCAATGACCTCAGATCGTCTGAGCAACAAGAAGCGGTCGCCAAATCGCTCGTTGAACGTCTGCTCAAATTCTTCCTCACTCCCATCATTTACATGAAATATTGCTGCGCGTTCATCACCAGAAGGAGCATCGAACAGCAGTTCACGTATCGGGTCGGATTGTTGCACCTGAATCCTGTGTCCCTCAGGGTAGTTCAAGTGACCGTGATCGGCGGAAATTACTAAAGTAGCGTCGTCAGGAAGTAGTCCTCTCAACTGCTGCATCTTTCGGTCGAACTCGAGTACTACTTCCAGCGTTTTTTCACCATCAGTGCCCACTTCATGCGCGTACTTGTCGATGATCGGCCAGTGGAAATATGTGTACGTCGATCCCGAGGTTGAATCAACACGTTGAATTGCTTTAGCTAAAACATCATCAAGGTTTGAGAAACCAATTACGGTTCCCAGAGCGTGCAAAGAATTAGTAGCGATCGAATCAGAATACTCGGATGAAATGAAATTCGCGACCGAGTATTCGAATGACTGATTGACTGGACACCCCTGATAAACCAATTCACCTGTGATGCCTAGTTCGCTCAAATTAGTCTCGTCTTTGGTTCTTATCCATTGGAATGGAGTAGTACTTGCTCGGAGCTCCGGTAAATAAACGTACCAACCAAGCACTCCATGTACTCCCGGCCACTCCGCACGCGAATGCGAAACAAGGTTCGGACCAGTCGAACTCGGAAAAGCAGCCACAGCTTGGGAGTTGAGGTGTCGTTTGCAGAACGAGCCGCTCGAAAGTTCTTTGACAAAGTTCATTCCGAAACCATCGGCTACAACGTGAACAAGGTGCCTTGGAAACCCGAGTGCGGATTTGAATCCGGTTTTCACGGAATCCGGTTGATATTTCCGTCCGCCACAAATCTCGCTAATCGCCCGAGTGAGCGCGACGGTATTTGGTCGGGCTGGGTCGGGAAACACAAGCGTCCCTGACTGGAACATCTCTTCTAGCTCGGTAATCTGGGATCGCATGGACGGAGTGTAGTCAGAATATTGAGTTCATTCCTCAGATCACGCTGAGCAATTCTGGGTATTCTGGTTACATGAGTAAATCAGGCGACTCAGCGAGAATCGTGTTCCTGGGGACCGGTACGTCGGAAGGCGTGCCCAGGGCGTCTTGTCTCACCAACACGGAGAGCACGTGTGTTGTGTGCCCGGACGCCATGAGACCAGGTTCACCTAATCGTCGCAGAAACACTTCGCTGTTGGTTCAGCGCACCGATGCGGTTGGGAATCGGACGAATCTTGTGATTGACGCCGGAAAGTTCTTCTACGATTCGGCACTGCACTGGTTCCCTAAGTACGACGTTCAAACAATCGACGCACTTGTTATTACCCACGCTCACCAGGATGCAGTTGGTGGTTTCGACGATTTGCGCGATTGGACTAACAATTCCCAGTCGACACTACCCATATATATTAGAGATCAGGATTTTGAGGTAGTAAAACTGCTTTTCTACTACCTTGTCGACCGCAACAAACAAACAGGTGGTGGCGGAGTAGCGAAGATCGACTTTGAAACTATCGACCATCGCCCGTTCCATGCCGCAGGATTTGAGTTAGTCCCTTTGGAAGTCGAGCATGGTGAAGGACGTTCCGCCAACGGATACCGAATTGGTCCAGTCAGCTACATCTCTGACACGTCCAAAATTCCAGATTCAACAAAAGAATTGATTTCGGGATCTCAAATCCTGGTTTTAGATGCACTGCGACCGGAACGAACCCACGGCACCCACTTCACATTAGAAGAAGCGGTTGAAACCGCCAGAGAGCTCGGAATTAAGCGAACACTGCTGACAGATGCCACACACGACATCGACCACGAACCAGTGAACGCTCAATTAGCCGAGCTGAGAGATGCCTACGATCTCGATATCCAGTACGCCTACGACGGACAAAGTATCGACATCGAGCTATAAGAAAAATCCTCTCCACGCGGGAGAGGATTTGTTCCCTATTCGCCTTGGTCGGCTTTCCACTTACGGTAGATTGCCATTACCTCGTCGTCAGGCGGGTAGTAAATGCCAGGGGTTTGGTTCGTTTCGTCGAGCCTGCGCCTGATCCACTCTTCGAGGTCGTCATACTCGATGGCCTTTTGGGCAATGTCAGGTGCCACTCCGCGAGGAATGACAACTACACCATCGTCATCTGCCACAATGTAATCACCTGGTCGTACGAGAACTCCATCAACCGCAACTGTGTCGTTGGTTGAGTATGGAGTTCCAACGCGGGTACCTAAGTTTGAAGTTTGGTCTAGACCCCACATTCCGACCCCGTAGTCCTTCACCGTGTGCATATCGCGAATTCCGCCGTCACACACCAAACCGTCGACACCACGCTGCTTTAACCGCAGAAACTTGATGTCTCCACCGATCGACATTCGCTTAGTACGCATCGACTCCATGACGATTACGTCGCCCGGGCCAGCCAGTTCAAACGCTGCGTATTCTGGGGACTCTTCGCCACCGGGCTTTTCGGCCATGCCGTCAGGACGCGCCGGAACAAATCGAACCGTTATTGCGCGCGCAACAAGGCGCTTGCCTGGGTTCATTGTTCGAACATTCGGCATATAAACGTAATGAGGTTCGTATCCGTTTCGAGCGAGCACATCAACAACTGCGGTTGTGTTTACTCTCTTCAACTGCTCGATCGTTTCTTTGTCGAGCACGTGATCGGGGGTGGGCTGGATAACTGCCATGCGGGCTTACTTACTCCAACTAGTGAATTTCAAAACTTGCCAATTCTAGCGGGAAGTATCGACAGCGTGTGCCGGTGAACCAACCCTTAGCCCCAGTCTTGAGCAAACCGTTCAATTATTCGAGCCGCGTGCTTGGCTCCTAGAGTGAAATCCTCAACTGTGATGTTTTCGTTCGGTGCATGGATTTTGTGGGAAGGATGATCAATACCGGACGTTGCGATCGGCATTCCTAGCGTGTATCCGAAATCAAACATTGGTCCCGTCCCCGCCATATTTGGCGTCATCACCGGCTTCCGTCCATAAATTTCTTCAGCGGTTTCGGCAACAAGCTGAACCCAGGGTGAGTTCAGGTCTGTTCGGTACGGATTGACGGCTCCGAGCACTTCGATTTCGACATCTTCAAAACCATGTTTATCGAGATGTTTTCGAAGCTTTTCGAATATGTCATATGGGCGTTGCTCTGGCACCAAACGGAAGTCCATTTTCGCCTTAGCCACAGCTGGCAAAACTGTTTTCAGCCCCTCGTCCTGATAGCCGGAATCGAGACCAGCGATATTGGCAGTCGGCTGGAACGTTAGTTGCTTCCTGAGGTCTTCACCATCAAGTCCCCTAACAAACCCATCGACTCCAAAAGTCTCTTTCCATTCAGATGCATCATCTGGGAGAGCCTCTACAGCAGCAATGGCTTCAGGGCTTGGCTCAACGATTGCATCGTAAAAACCTTCGATCAGTATTTTCTCGTTTTCATCCTTGATCGTTTCGAGCGCACGAAGGAGCCGCCAGGCTGCCGAGGGGAGAATTGCTGCATAAGAGGAGTGAGCATCGCCAGCAAGCATGCTGACGCTGAGTCCAACGCCGAGGACACCTTTTAGACCCAGGTACATGAACGGGTCGTTGTTTAGATTTCGCCCGCCACCTTCCCAGATGCATGCGTCGGCTTTGAAATCGTCTCCTCGTTGTTCGATAAGCGCAGGCAGGTTTACCGACCCAGATTCCTCTTCACCTTCACAGAAAATTTTGATGTTGCAGGGAACACCCCCGCGTTCATCAATGAAAGCTCGGATCGCAGCAAGGCGTGCGCCTATATTCCCTTTGTCGTCAGACATCCCTCGACCGTAAAGGCGATCTCCGATCTGAGTAGGTTCAAATGGATCTGTATCCCACAAGTCGAGTGGGTCGACCGGTTGGACGTCGTAGTGGCAGTAGAACAACAACGTTGGAGCAGATTCGGGGTTTTCCGACGCGGCCATGTAGCCGTACACGGTCGGCAACCCATCGTTAGGCACGGGCACGATTTCGGCTTCAAAACCGTTTCGTTCCAACAGGTCTTTCATAACACCGGGAGCTTTGTCGAAACCGACTTTCTGCGCGGATACTGAAGGTTGCCTGACGAGCTCGAAAATCTGTTGGATGGATTCATCAGCGTGGTTATCGATGTGTGAATAGATGTCCTGCATTTAATTGCCTTCTGCTTCGAGGTACGCCCAGTATCGAGCAAGAGAATACAAGGTCACGCCGTCTTCGATTTCCTGATTCACAATCATCGACGCAATTTCGGTTCGACTCACCAGTTTTGCTTCGACGATCCCTTCTTCAGATTGGATTACCAGATCGTCGAGTTCGACTTCAGGTATCTCAGCGAGAATTGAGTGGAACTTATCTCCGACTAAGCCGGATATCGGTGTTTGTGCGCCAAGGTAGGTAGCCGAAATGGCATCGACACCAGTCTCTTCCTTCAGCTCTCTTAGCGATGCTGCCTCAGGGTTCTCTCCGGGATCAACCAGTCCAGCTGGAAACTCCCACATGAATTTCTGGGCAGGGTATCGATGAACGCGGATAAGAAGTAGACGCCCACTCGGAGTAACCGGAATGACCATTATTGCCCCGCGACCGCCGTGGGTCCTTATCCATGCATAGTTGCCGTGAGAGCCGTCATCTTTGACAGTCGTGTCGTAGTAAAAATCCCACCACGGAGTCTCGTAGACGGGACTTTGATTTTCTGGATCAGGTCGAGTGTTCAAAAAATCTTCAACACTTACTCAGCTGCTCCCGGCATACCAGGTTCAAGCGGCTTTGAATCGGGTGGCACTCCACCGGCAAGAAATCCTCCATCAACGGTGATCGTCTGGCCGTTCACGTAATTTCCAAGATCGCTTGCCAGGAACACGCAAGCACCGGCAATATCAGCCGGCAATCCACCCCGATGGCTCGGGATAAATCCCTTTGCTCCACCGAGATACTCATCGTCTCCTCGGGTTCCTTCATCCGGTTTAGACAACACACGCGAATCGATGTAACCGGGGGCGACACAGTTAGCTGTGATTCCTGTTCCTGCAAGATCGTGTGCCATCGACATCACCATTCGATTAAGGCCGGCTTTCACGACTCCGTAGACCGTGTCATGCGGCCACGCCCGGTAGCTGTGAACGCTGCTGATGTTGATGATGGAGCCACCGAGACCGTGTGCGATTATCCTGTTAGCAACGCCTTGTGCCAGGAACAGATAACCCTTTAGTGCATGCCCAACAAGTCGGTCCCAGAATTCTTCGGTGATCTTGGTGAAATGAACATCCGCCGACGCAACTGCGTTGTTCACGAGAATATCGATTCGACCGTGTTCTGACACGAACTGGTCTAGCATTCGCTCGCGGTCTTCAGAGCTTCCGACATCCGCCTGATGCCACGATGCTTTTTGACCCAACGATTCAATGGAAGCAATTGTTTTGTCGGCTTCTGAGTCTCTCGTAACATCATTGATTCCGACATCAGCACCATGTTCGGCAAACATTTGCGCAATTCCCGCGCCTATACCTCTTCTAGAACCCGTAATGAGAGCCTTCTTGCCTTCGAGAAGCTTTGTCATCAAATCATCCAGAAACTAATCGTGAATTTTGCGTGTAGCGATCATTCCACCGTCGACTAGCAACGTCTCACCGTTTACATACTGGCCGAGTTCAGACGTTAGATACAAAACGGCATTGGCAATGTCGCTCGGAAGACCACCCTTGTGAGCAGGGACAAAATTCTTGAATCGGTCAGCGTCATGAGGCGGTCCGTCTATCACATCGTCATCGCCTTCCGGCAGGCGATTGGAAATCGCGCCCGGGGCAATACAGTTCGCGGTGATGTCTGTGCCGGCAAGGTCTATCGCGAATCCCTTGACCATACGACGCAATGCCATCTTTGCAGTGCCGTAGGCTGTCCAACCTTCCATTGCCGTATATGAATGGACACTCGACAGGCAAACAATTCGACCTCCACTCCCCTGCTTGATCATTTCCTTCGCAGCGCGCTGTGAAGCAAAGAAGTAGCCTTTCAGAGAGAGGTCCATCATTCGATCCCAGTACACCTCATCAGTGTCGAACAATGGGCGCTGCTGATCGGGAAAGATCGCGTTGTTGATCAGAACATCGATTCGCCCATGGGACTCGAGGAACGAATCAATAACTGTATTGATTCCGGGGATCGTCGACACATCCCCAGCGTGGAAAGTTCCGTTTACGCCCCGATTAGAAACAAGTTCAGCAGCTCGTTGAGAAACCTCGTCATCAACGATGTCATTGACACCAACGTCGGCTCCTTCATCGGCGAGTGTCAGGGCAATGCCTCTGCCTATGCCCTTGCGAGCACCAGTAATTAGTACTTTCTTGCCATCAAGCAGTCCCAACTTGTACCTCCGTAGCCCAGATAAACAGATGGCGGAATAGTAACGACAAAACGCTCTTGAATGACAGCGATGGGAACGCTAAATCAGTTGGATAGGTTGAATCGCTTCGCTTGAACGAATCCTGGCGCCAGTTAGCGCATCAAGTTTGGCATCTTCTAGAGCTTCAACAACATGCTCAAGTGCAGTGCCGTTTGCGCCACCCTCTGAAAAAATCAATACAGCGTCTCGTACTTCGAATCCGAGCGATTCGAGAATCAGGGCATAACCACCAAGCTGTGGTTCGTACCCTCGCGCCCGGATGAGTAGATCATCACCTGACACGCGGTCGGTTTTGAAGTCGATGATCGAAAGTGTTCCATCTTCATTCTCAATCAGTAGGTCAACTGCACCCTCGAGTTCAACGCCTGGTTCCACTTCAGCGGCGACCCAAGCTTCATGAATGGTTTTCAACCCGGACGCTTTTTGCATTGTTGGCGAGTTGAGAATGCTCTGAACTCTCGGAGCGATATCTTCGTAGGTCGCTTCGCCTGTGTACGCTGCAACTGCCGAATTGATCAGCTGGTCGAGGTTCGACAAATCAGCAAAATCAACATCTTGCAGCACCTGGTGGGCAGCTGAGCCGATTGCCGTACCTGCCCGTCCACGTTGCGCGTTGTTTTGCTCGCGGGTCTGCGAGCTGTCCTCGGGCTTAGGTGACTCGAACATGCTGTGATCGGCCAGGGCGCTCGGTGTGGTGTAACCACGAGCACTCGACGATCTAATGACTTCAGCTGTGCGCTCGACCCACTCAGTTTTATCGACGAACTGTCTGTGACCTGAGGTCGAAGCTTCGTGTGCAGTTTGGTCGCGTGAGGTCACTCGTTGGGTCGTGTATGAAGAAGGTAGATCATCGCGACGACCGTCCATCTCCCATATTTTCCGAGCGAGCGTTTTCTTGTCCTTTTCTGTTCGATGAATACTCACAAACAAATAGTCACGCGCACGCGTCACCGCAACGTAAGCCAACCTCACCTGCTCTGCCTCAGCCGCAAGCTTGTCTTGATCCGCCATGACGTCATAGTTGTTGGTACGGATCCCTAAATCTTTGGCTCCGATAGTCACCGATAACTCTGGAATGCCTTTGCTTTCTTTGATCAGCGCGTTCGCTTTCGAAACGCCTCCCTGAACCTGAAGCCCGGATAGAGCAACTATTGGAAATTCCAGTCCCTTGGAAGCGTGGACCGTCATGACTCTGACAGCATCCATTTCGTTTTCGGCGGAGGTGGCATCAGAAACCGTTTGTTCTTCTTCGATTTGTCGGTCGACCCATCGAACAAACTCTCGGACAGAGCCAGTCCCAATCGACTGAACACTTCGCGCTGACTCCAGTAGGAGTTCGATCATCCTGACATCCTGGTCGCTGCCAGTTGTAATCAGGATAGATTCCCGAATTTGCAGGTCAGCGAGCAAGTTTTCGATCAACTGGGGAGTACTCACCAGGTGCCGGATATGGTGAAATTCGTTGAGTTTTGAAATAGCTGCGTGAACGCGTTTCATACCAGGAGCCGAGTCATCTAGGACAGACGTTACGCCCTGGGAGTATTCAAACTTGTTCCCTGCACTCGCCCAGTCATACAAATCCTGGTCTGAGCAGGCAAACATCATCGATTTCAGTGCGGCGACAACCGCAACCTGGTCAGTTGGATCATCTATAGCAACTAGAGCGCTTGTTAGATCCCTGATCACCTGGCTATCGAATATCGCGGATTGACCCTCCAACACATACGGCACTCCGTGCTCGTCCAGCGCCGACTCTAGCGTTGAAAGTCCGGTCCTCCTCGGGAACAAAATGCACAAATCTCGGTACGACGAATTTCTCGTTTCACCATTCCCGGTCGGAATCTGAAATTCACCCGACCCGACATCCAGCGCGAACCGTGCAATATCTTGAGACTCCGCTTGCCGCACCTCTTCGATGTATTTGTGTTGGTCGTGACCAACAATGAGAACGTGACCTGTCTCGGTCCCTCCTTCGATCTCTCGACCGGAAATTAATGGTTCATAGCTTGCTTGTACAGGCTCCGACGGATCTTGCTGCCAGCCGCTCATCCATGGGTCAAATACTTTGTTCACCCATTCAAGGATTTCGGAATGCGACCGGTAGTTGCGGCTGAGTGCCAAACGCTCGGCGTTCAAGGACGCGATCAGGGAACTCAATTGCGAAAGGTCCGCGCGCCTGAACCGGTAAATTGACTGCTTGGGATCACCGACTACAAAGAGTGCGCCGGGATCAGGCTCGCCGTTCCCGGTAGAGTCCGACAGAAGAATCGCCAGCTTCAGTTGGAGCGGATCGGTGTCCTGGAATTCGTCGATCAGGATTTTTCGGTATCGCCGTTGAAAATCGCGCCTCACTCCCTGGTTTTCGTCGAGCAGCTTGCATGACAGCACCAGCAAATCCTGAAAGTCGATCGATCCTGCTTCACGCTGTTGATCGGTGAAATCCAGGACCATCTGACCAACGTGATTAATCACCGACACCAACGCTGTGTGGGCAATCATTTGTCGAGTGGCGTCAATCAACTCACTCGCGGATTTCAAAGATGCCCGTACCTGCTTTAGTGAATCCTCCCCGCTGATGGTCTCTATCCAGTTCTGAGCGTTACCTATCGAAGTCCTCAGCTTGGGCATTTGTGTCACAGCGAGAACCGATTCGACATAGTCATTAGCATCTAAAGCTGTGCTCGTGACCATCAACGCTTGCTCTACGTCGAGCTGTAAATGACCGAACATTCGATCGGTATCGTCGGTGCAGTAGTCGACGAAAGAAATTGCGCTCTTCAGTTCACCTTGAATGGATTCCAATGCGCTGGATGGATCCAGTGACGATCGTGCTGCTGACAACGGTATGATCGATTCGAGGAGATCGTAGTCAGAACGAAACTGATCAGCGACAGACTTCAGCGTTTGGAGTGGACTGTAGATACCGAGGCGTTGTAAATCTCCGACTGCTTGTGCGAACTCGACGTTGCCTAGTTCGGTGTCCAGCAACTCTCGCCATGCTCGATCAAACAAATCATCGCTTACGACCGGATCGTTTACTTCAAACACGGGCGGCAAGCCTGCTTCCAACGGTCTTTCAGCCAGCAAACTTTGTGCAAAGCTGTGGATGGTCCCAATGTATGCTGCATCGAGGGATTCCAGGGCTTCGTTCAGTCGATTCGAATTTGCACCTGTATTTGCCGAGCCAAGAGCATGTTCTTCGAGACTCTCCCTAACTCGCTGGCGAAGCTCCGACGCAGCTGCCACGGTAAAGGTCACGGCAACTATGTTTTCTGGTTTCACATCGTCGCTAAGTAAAAGATTGACTATGCGTTCAACGAGTGCGGTCGTTTTACCGGTACCTGCACCAGCTTCTGCGTAAATCGTCTCTTCCAGTGAGGCACGAGCTGTGCCGACAATGCGGTCTCTTGAGGAGTTAGTCATCGACTTCATCCTCATCAGGCTCAACGAGCGCTAGATAGTCGTTCAGTACATCGGAGCTGTTTTTCTTTCGGTTCCACTGATCCTGTTTATCCTGCGGACACACCCTTTGGAATTCGCAAAATCCACAACTTCCGAAAGACGAACGACCGCCCACCCATCCAGACTTTCCTGGATTAGCCGGAAACACTCCCTTCTCAATACCCCCTGCGACCACATCTATTGCCTTAGTTAGAGCTTGGTCAGCTTTGGTTTCGTCGTACGCTTCCGGGCGTGGCTTGAGCTCGTTCGATCCAGACTCACGGAAAAACCAATATGCCGCCTGAATTTCAGCATCCGGAAACGCTCGCCGCACTGCACGCGAATAAAGAGGCAGTTGGATTTTTGTACCATTCTTGACCGGGTCTTTGTCTAAACCGGTGTACGAAGATGAACCACCAGACTTGTAGTCGTAGATAGTCACCTTGCTGCCGTCTTGCGATTGATCTACACGGTCGACCTGCCCCCTGAATCTCACCTTTCGCCCCTGGTCAGTGACGACTTCTACCGGAGGCTCATCACCGTACCCAAACCCGAATTCGGCGAAAACCTGGTTCATCTCGCCTAAGTTCGCGACATTCTTTTCTCGACGTACCCATTGCCTGAGGATTAGCCACGCACGAGATTGATCCACAGTCCAGGCACCATCCGAGCGCCCTGGAACCTCTTCTTTGAGTGCTTCGATTTCGCGCGCGACGGCGTTTTGAAGCCAGGTCTCTTGCTTGTCGGTCGGCGGTAGTACATCTTCCTTGTTACGCCACTCGAAAAAATCCTCTAGGACCTGGTGAATTAAGGTCCCAAACTCAAGTGCATCGAGGCTGATTTCATCTTCAGGTGACTTCGTCTCCTCGACTCTCAGTCGCCTGCTCAAGAAATACCGATATGGACAAGCGGCGTACGTTTCGAATGCTGTGGCCGAGCCAGACAAGGATGGCGTATCTTTTACCGATATTTTGCCATCAAACTCGGTCCAATCCTCTCCATCCCGAGCTTCCGTGTACTTAACCGCATCATCAACTATTGTCGAACGCACGTCGCTCGTTAGTTCCTGCTTCACCGCCCCAGAGCGAATCCACTCCACGATGCGTGACTGATCATATTCAGCAGCGTTGGCACTCTGCTCCGGATCAGCGTGATCAGAGGTAACAATCGAAAGGTGTCGAAGATTAGATGTAGTTAATTCGCTCGCTTTGAGAGATGGGTTACCAGCGACTCGGCGAACCTCATTGAGGAACCACCTGGCAGGTCCGAACTCCCTCGATTCGCCAGGTAACGTTTGAGGCCATAAGAGCCTGAGTTCTCGAGCACTCGCCTTAATCGACTCAAATACTTGCTGACTATCCGTTGAAATGCGCACACGCGTGGGCAACACCTTCTCGTCGGGATCGATCAGGCGTTTGAGATGGTCTGGGAGCAGTGGGTCGCTTCTGTGAAGGCTAGGGAATTTACCTTCGACCATCCCGGTAACAAACACGTAGTCGAATGGGCAACCTGCTGCAGTCCACGTGGGACCAACATAAACACCTTGTCCCAGTGATCTAAGGCCTGCGGATTTTCTATTCAACTGGTCACGCAACACGTCAACAAAATGATCGAAGCCCGGATTCTTAAGGCCTGTCGAATCCAGATTTTCGAGACGATCCAGAACATTCATCATCCGTTCAAACGGTCTCGTCTCTCCGACGTTCTCGACATCGAGGTAACGAGACATCAGCGACCTGATCCAACCGACGTGTGTTGTCCACGACGCGGATTCCGCTTTATTCCGTTGGGAATGGAGCGATGAGATGAAATTTAATAGTTGGAGCGTGTAGGAGGATTCGCTCTCAGCCGATTCAATTTCAGACTCACCTCGTTCCCCCAGTCGCTCGGCTGACTTCGCGCGGGATACGATCGATCGCGCATATCGCTCAAGACGAGGTCTCCAGGAATCACCAACCGAACGAGTGACACCAGCTGCACGACTTATGGCGTCCCACCTTGCCCCCGGTATTGGGTGACCGCTCACGGGATCGATTACCGGGGATGATGAGAACCATGAAGTGACTTCGTTCCGATCAAAGTCGTTGGCAAATACGTTCAGTAGACCGATGACGAATCTGCCAACCGGCGTAGCTCTGAGTGCGGAACGGTCAGGACCTGAAACCGGGATTCCAGATTGCATCAATGATTCGGAGATTCTGTCGGCGTATGCTTCGTCCTCGAATAAAACTGCAATACGTGGGAACCGAACACCGTCACGCGCCAGTCCAACAATTTGACGAGTGATCTCCTTCACTTCGTTCGGGACTGTGTTGACAGCGAACATCGCAACCTGCTCGTGGCTCTGGGTCGATCCTGAATTCTCGTTGACTACAGATACGTTCACAGTGTCGACGAGTTCTGCGAGCGCATCAAAGAGAGTTGTAAGCTCTGGGGCTACAGGGGCAACTTCGATGAGCACTACCCTTCCGAGCAGACGCCTCGAAATATCGTCGCCACCTTGCCGTAACAGAATTTCTACAGCTTCGGCCGCAACTCGTCGACCTGAAGAAAATTGTTTTGTCCGATTGCGGTACTCGTCGAATCTTGAGACCAGCTCCGCCTGAAAACTACCAGCAGAGCCCAGAGAATCGAGTTGGTGTTGGGTGAGATTTTCGAGATCCCTGAACGTCGAGTGAAGCGCTGTTTGCAGTTGGGGTGAGTACCGGTCACCGCCTAAAGCTGTTCCGTGACTCGATTCGGTAGAGATCGAGTAAACGAATTCAGATGCTTCAAGATCGGTAAGTCGAGCGCCTTCAACACTGTTGCCTGCCAACAATTCGGCAACGTCTTCCAATCGTCGAAAATCTACGTTGAACAGACCTGTTCTAGCGAGCGAGCGGCGAAGGTAATAAGAAGCCTGGAGAGTTGGGGTTACAACAGTAATCCGACCAAGACGGTTCGTTGCCCGAATTTCACTTATTACGCGACACAGAACATCATTGATTCGCTCGTCTCTGGATACGGACTCAACTCGTCTGCTCAATCGTCGCCCCGTTGTTGGTGGTCGTGAAATGCGTCTAGTGGCATGACAAAGCGCAGGATAAAACTCTAATCAGCAGGGTAATAGGTCGAGGAGCGTAGTAGCCAGCGAAAATGGCGCCCCCGTAGCTCAGAGGCTGAACTTTCTTTCGACTTCAGACGTAAACCGTCAGGAGTAGTATTTAGCAATCAAGTGCCGTGAAGGGTCCGCATGAACATATTTAGAAAAGCTCCAGCTCCCGTTCCCAACCCCGAAGATTGTCTACCAGGGCGTTCAGAACCGATCCAGATTTCAGGCAAGCATTTCGTGAGCGGTACCTCTATGTTTCCGCCGTTCCCAGACGGTATGGACACGCTCATTGTTGGCA